>JAAUXU010034720.1_pt1 | contig 127626 bp, 151 predicted proteins | sample 7278151 | NCBI WGS metagenome assembly JAAUXU01 (sample SAMN14350113, study PRJNA611818) | marine sediment metagenome | isolation source: surface marine sediment (1.8m) | place: French Polynesia: Moorea | collected 2018-08 | reverse complement strand
GCTGATGAAGATCTACAGCAACAAATGGCCAGTGCCCACCTGGTTGACGAAGATCTGCAGAAGCAAGTGCATAATGTCGGCCAGGCTGATGAAGATCTACAGCAACAAATGACCAGTGCCCACCTGATTGACGAAGATCTGCAGAAGCAAGTGCATGGTGTCGGCCAGGCCGGCGAAGATCTACAGCAACAAAGGCAGTTGCTGCTGGAAGTGAAATTCTTGGATGACGGGCCAGAACAAGCGTCCGAAGATCACGTTCCCCAAAGTTCGCCAACGACAGGTGGTAGAAAATCTCATGTGATTTCTCTGGAAATCACCGAATCTTTCGAAATGACCCCACCTTTGGGCTTCCGAACTAAAGATGCAGCACAAGAGGTCAAGCCTGTAACTCCAACTGAACATCTTGAAAGATCTACCCCAAGCGGAGAAACAGCCCAGCAGACGAATGAGAAAGAAAAGGATCTCGCCCCTCAAGAGGCTCACAAGTTGGCGGGTAGTCCTCCTCAGGACGAGGGTCGTGGAACCTGTCCAGAAGAAACCATGGACGAAGAAACTGCTGCCACTGGACCGGCTATTTCAACCACTGGCAGAACTGCTGATGACGAACAACTGCATCCCCCAAGCAGGAAGGTCCATACCCACTCTCCGAAGCCGTGGTTCCTACGAAAATTTGAGAAGTACTTTGTTAAAAAGTGAATCGAGTTATAGTCAGCGCCCTCGCTGTTAACTCACCAAAGCTTCTACTGTAAATATAGCGTAGCTAAGAAGCACATCACTACTTGTCTATATCGCATATTCATTTAATGCTTCCAAAGTCAGCAGGCAGGTGCTACAATTACACTACAGTGTACTGTACGCTGTGGCACATGGTCGGGAGTATTTCATCATGAATATAATAGTACGTAGTTATCACATGAAGTTATCACACGTAGACAGGGTCTGGCGCCTTATTTTCCTCTTTCTGAGGGCTCGGAGGGATGTCGAAGAACCGCCGGAAGGTGAACTCTGCAAAACCGATATAGTTCTTGACTTTGCGCTCATCTTCGTCTTCACTGTCTTCGTTGTCCTCGTCCTTGATGTCGTCAAAGTTCGAGAGCCCAAAGTCACCCTCGATGCTGGGCTTGAACGGCGCCTTCTTATGGCGTATGTGTTCGTGGAAGTTGAAACAGCGGAAGAACTTGTGATTCTTTATTTCCTCCGAACCACGCTTGCTGCCAAGTCTGACGTCGGCACTCGTGATGAGGCGACGGATCAGGTCCTCCGCCTCCGGGCTGATTTTGCTACCGTCACGGAATGGAGGTATGTGCAGGTGTTTCTCGAAGTGGATAATCTAAGAGAGGTAGATGACGTAGATGTAACGTTTCGCGCGTACTATGCTGCGCTGTGCTCTCCGTTAACTCACCTTCTGCTGCGTCTGCCAAGCCTTCATCCTCGCCTCCTCTGGACTCTCTTCTCGCGAACTCTCGACGAGAAAGGGTGGCCTGCCGATCACCATCTCGTAGAATATGACGCCTACTGACCACCAGTCGCACGCCTGGGTGTACTTTTGCTGAATCACCTCCGGTGCAATATAGTTCGGCGTCCCCACGAGCGAGTGCGCCATGCACCGTTGGCTCTGCTTATATTTTCGTCGGTCCAGCAGTTTCATCTCGCCGGCCGAGATGGCGGCGCAAGAGCAGATGCCCTTCTCCAGGTCCAGCGTGCCAGGGTCCATGGAGTCTTGGCGGTAGTGACTCACTCCTGAAAGAACAAATGTGACGTCCAACAAAGGCCTCATTTCAAACCGCACCTGTCCTTACCGTTCTGAGAGTAGTATTTTGAATTGTGAGTCCATCTGAATCCAGTGCAGAGACCGAAATCGGTGAGCTTGATGTGGCCTTCAGCGTCAATCAGAATGTTGTCAGGCTTGATATCTCGATGGATGAAGCCCATGGCGTGAACGCTCTCCACTGCACAAGTCAGTTCGGCAATGTAAAATCTGAAAGACGAAAAGAATGTTGATCCAGGTGTAAATTAACAACAGTTATTGACCGGACTACCTGGCATCTTCCTCGGAAAAGATGGACTTTCGTTGCAACAGGTTCATAAGGTCTCCTCCAGGCACATATTCCATGACAAAGTAGAGATTTTCCTTGTCCTAAGATAACACCAGTGAGTGCACAGAAAAGGAGGTATTTCACGGTGATTACTCACTTGGAAAGAGTAGTACAGCTTGACTATCCACTCATTGTCGGCCTCGGCCAAGATATCCTTCTCTGCAATGACATGAGCCACCTGATTCTTTGCGACCACGTGGCTCTTCTTAAGCTTCTTCATGGCATAGAGATTGGGACGCTTTCCGCTTTCATTATTGATAGAGCACACCAGCGACACCTCGCCGAAAGCTCCCAATCCTATCGTCTTTATCTTCTTGAAGTGACTTTTGTTCAGCTTGGCGCGCTTCATGCGCAGGTATTCGGTCTCTTTCTTCTGCAGCCCCAACCGTATCACCTGGCAGTAAGCCTCCTGCAACAAGAAGGAATGAGAATGTGATGATAGTGTGATATTATAAGTACAGAAGGATTGTTAACACGACGTACTGTGTCACATTCATATTCTTATATGTTGCATAATGGAAGAAATATCCGTTCTACCTGGCCTTGTGCGATGCTGAGGTGCTTTTCAAGTGCCTGTCGTCTCTCACGACGCAGCGTGAACTCCTTGATTATATTCTCAACGTGCTGCTCCATGAAGAACTTGAAAGCTTGTGGAGGGCAGAAACGTATTAGCGATTCACGGCGAGTCTCCTCTTTTTCCGGGGAGATCTGCCTCCGCTCGGGCTTGGGCGACGTGTGGTGCATCGTCTTGGGCGTGATCCCCGGAGTCGCCTCGGAACTAGTCGTCACCACCCCGGAATCTGTCGGTTCAGAGGTCATAAATGAGACCGGCGAGGCTGAGATGGTGTGCGAGTCCGACAAAGGACTCTCCGAGCGTGACGCAGAGGAACCGGTCTCCGACGCCGCATGAGAAAACTTCCGAGGTGCTGGTTGCTGTCTCGTAGAAGACGATTCTATGCTTCGGACCATATCTGTGTTGGAGACCACCTTAGCCGTGCTGATGACAGGTATCTGCTTGCTACCAGAAACTTGGGTCCCGCTGACGAGCGTGACGCCCCCTGACATGTCAGTGTCCTTGGAGATCACGGCAGAGCTGGGATACGGTGGTGGAGGAGGCAGTTGCTGTGTTGGATCGGGAACATTGACGGACACTGCTGGCGAGAGAGCGCGGTGCATTCTGACGGGAACAGGGCTGCTGCTGGAAGCGACCGAAGGTGGAGGAGGGGGCGTCGTCGTCTGCTGTTGTTTCTGCTGCAAGGAGAACTCGTACGACGGCGGCGGCGGGTTCTTCGCCACCGCCGCCTCAGCAGCTTTGGTGTCCACTGCAACAGCCGTTGCCGTCTGAAGCACTGGTTTCTGCACTTGGGTGCTCTTGACGGACTGCATGATGACGGGCGAGTGAGTCTTGGCCTGTCGCGCGGTCCATGCTTGCATAGAAGAGGCGCGTGACGATGAAGACATCATGGAGGAGGCAGGAGAAGGCGATGCCGGTATTGGACTAGATGGCGTGGCGGCAGCAGCTGCTGCAGCTACTATAGCTGAAGAAGGCACGTAAGACGCGAGCAACGGCCCTGGAGAACGGCGGAAGTCCGACGACGTGGATGAGAGGGACGTGGGCGACTGGCGCATCGCCAAAGACTGAGAATATGAAGGTGGCGGATTGTTGGAGCCCACGGATAGCTTCTTCTCTATGGCCGATCCCATAGGATACGGGGGCGGAGGCTGCTCCGTTGTCGGCTCGTCGGGGAAGATATTGATGTTCTGCAGCTTTTGCTGGATGTGCTGCTGGATCTCTCTAGAGTTGGGTACTCTGATAGGCTGCGACGTGGTAACCGGTGAGGCACCGCGCTGCGAATTCGGAGGGATCGACTGATGCTGAGTCCGCGAAGGGTGACCCACTGGAACAGGGGACATATGGCGGCGCAGCGGAGGAGGGTTTGATGAAGGAGCACCTGAGGAACAAGAAATGAATCCACGGCCGCAACACGCACTTGGAATTCGTCACCATACCCGTAAAGTGATTTCCATTTTGCTGGACGGTCGGAGGTGGCGTGGTTCCTCGAGGAGGCGTGGGAGGTGGGTTCAAATTCCCCCTTGGCGGTGGCGGCGGCGGAACCTCGGCCGAGGAGGAATTGGTCTTCAGAGCGGGATGGTCAGGTACTCGTGGGGGAGGCCCTTTTGGCTTCGCCCGAGGCGGCAGAGCAGGAGGTGCAGGTCCGCCATTTACTGGAGACGGGCGGTGAGGTCCATTTCCGAGTTCTTGCTGCTGTTGCTGTAGCTTCCTCGCGTAATCCTGAGAAAGAGAAACAAGAGAAGCACCGATTAGAAGCAGAAGAAATAGAGTTCAATCACTCCTCAAGCGCACCGATATCTGCAACTCTTTCAGCAAGCACTTGTCCGACATGAGTGGCAGAGGATGCGGCATGGACGAGTCCGCCGCCGGCTGCGGGTAGTCGTAGTGGTTCTCCCTCGCGCAGTGCTGCTCGCAGTTGACGCAGTATCGGGCCTTTTTCCGCCGCATACTCCTTCTGATGCGTTGCAGCATCTTTAAGTGTGTTTGCACAAAGCTTTGTCAAAGATTGGGACCGCTCTCCCCTACTGCCAGCAGTTGGGCACACAAAGCGAGTGAACGAGCGAGCAGAGACGCTCGGTCGTTTGGCGGCAGCTGCTGTCTCTCTCTGTCTCCTTCCTCTTGCCCTAGGAGCTTCCCCTTCCCTACCAACATGGCCCCGCAGCCTATGAACGTTGCCAGCGTCTCCTCTTCCCCCTCAGTCACTGCAGTTATATTGAGGGATGAAATGCAACATCGATCAGGTAATCTCGGACAGCAGGCACGGACCGCGGAGAAGCTCTTGACGCAACCACGCGAACCTCACGCTAACTACTACGTAGCCAAGAGCTGTTGTTCATCACGAAGGATTCTCGGATGCACGTTTTGAACGGCGATGGACTTCATATATACAGCATAAAACGACTGAACACCATGTCAACGTGACACGAGAAGAACTATTTGTGTCACGAGAGAGGAAGGAAGCTTCTATTGTGGGTCACACTTTTTCAGAGGCTTCGTTGAAGATGGCGATCTCCTCTTTCAGCGACTCCCTTTCATGGTGGAGATCTCTCCCGCCCTCTCAACACACAGACAGACGGACAAACAACTTGGGCCCGCACTACACGGACATTTTGTTGACGGTGGACAACTTCGAGTGTGACCGAACATGCAAGAACAGACGGGACGAAACCGCGAAGCCATCTCGAACTTCGTCGTGAACTTCACAGTCCAGCAAGGAGACTTTTCCGTCTGTACTTTGCGGATTAGGAGGTTTCAGAAGAGTAGGCCTACGAGGCAATAAAGAGCTTTCTTTCGGCTTATTTTAAGGGACGGCAAATACCTTTTTCAGGGCTGGGCCTACCTTTTACGTAGTCACCCGCAGAATGCGGAATAAGTCTTTCTTCGTCGGTCCGCATTTCTTAGTAAGGAGGAGATTCAAACAAAGTACTAAGATCTCTTTCTCGGGGCCTTTTTTTAGGCCTACCCATTCTCGGCCTTCATCTTTAAGGCCATAGTCAACTAAATGCTGCCCTCTTAATCATTTTAAGTGATTTTCTTCTTTAAAAAACCCGAAATTATTCGCATCATCTCTGGAAATACAGCAGGAAATATTCCCACTTGAAGAAAGAAGCTTCAACATTAGATGGCTCTGCAACGTCTCAAGTTGTTCTACACTTTTCCGTGGCCGTTATTTCCTTTGGTAGCCGTCCACACCCCCTGCTCCCTCATTCCTTTTCTCGGGCCCACACACGGCTGTAACGTTTGCCCACTCAGTCACTCTTGCCAGCCGCCTTCCTCTCCCCCTCTTCGCCCTCTCCGCTCGCCTTGCTCTACCCGTCATTGCATTCCTCGCATTCCTCAGTCTCATTCAAAGCAGACAAGCTGCAATCGGCACATTCTCAGACCGCTCCAATGAGGCATGAAAAATTCAACCACCTCGACGACGAAGGTGAGGAGGAATATAAAGCAGTGTAGGGATTGCGTCCATGCTCGCTCGCTCGCTCACTCGCTTTCTTACCTCCACAAATCCATTCTCCGCGAGGCGCTTTTGCTGCTGCTCTTGCTGCTCGTAAGGCCTCAAGGAGTCCCTGATCTCGGCCATCGCCTGCTTGTTGTAGCCCGAGCGGTGGGCCGCCAGCTTCTTGCCTTGCTGTTGCTGCTGTTGGACATTTTGTTGCTGCTGTTGCTGCAAACCGTTGGATGAGGACATGTTTGTGGGCTGGCCCATGCCCCCTCACTAAGGGGTGGGGTGGGGGAGGAAGAGGACGACAGCAGACCGCGGCAACGGCGTCTTCAGCGGCAGCCACGAGTGCGCCGACGACGATGACCACGGTAACGACGGCACTCCGGACCGGTGGGACTCAAGAAGGCGACGGACGCCATCGTCTGGAAGCAAGAGAAGTTTCTGTCAGTTTCTCCCGCGCGTGCATGTAGCCTTCTTCTCCTCCTTCTATTCTTAGCCGACGCAGGCCGACGCCCGGGAAAATCCCTGACTCTTGTTCAAGCTGCTGCTCTCCTCCTCCCTCGCATAAACGGCATCGCGCTTTCTCCCACCTCTATGATGTCGTTTAAGGCTGGAGGGAGAGCTTCAGGGGAATTTTTGATTGCGTACATGTAATGCACATGGACAGCGCGTGCTGCAACGACAGCGAGTGCAGCGGCGACAGCCACTCGGCCTACTGGACACGTCCCATTGACTTGACGTGCCCAGGCAGGCACACACTCAGACACAGACACACTCATCCTTGGTCCTTTGGCAGAGCGACAACTATGATGGAATGACTCTCTCTTTGGCTATCAGGAATGTGAGCCGCTGGAGGCCGAGGTAGAGGAGGCCGGCCTCCAGTTCCTGAGCACGGTACAGCCTCGGAGGAGGATGCAGATACGTGCCACGACGCACAGGATCCAAGGCACACGCTCGAGCCGAATTCAATGACCGGTGACTCACCGCCGACTTCTGCTCCCGCGGCCGGCAAAGGGGCCGAGAGGACCGCGGAGCTCGACGACGACCTCGAAGAAGTCCCTAGTGTTGATCCGACTGTCCCAAATCCTGTAAGCCCACGGAGACGAGAAGGCCTCAATGGACTTTTCCGAGTCGTTGCCCGCCTAGAGGGTCGATGCACAGGGAGATGGCGTCGATGGGGCCGCCGTGGGACGCCGGAGAGCGGAAGGTGACGGTCGGAGTTCGGACGGACACGAGTATCTCTTTCTTTCTCGCCTTCTTCTCTCTGCTCTGCTGGCGCTGGCTGGTGGCCGCGGCCTTACCTGCCCCTGCCGCGCCGCCGCGGGCTACAGGTGCGCCGAGCGCGTACGAGGGCGCGTGGGCGCCCGAGCACGCGCAGGCAGAACAACCCGGCCTCTTTGGCCTAGGCTGACGCCAGCCCTACCGACGGACGGACGTCGGACGAGGTGGCCGCCGGCGATGCCAAATACCAGAGAAGTGGCAAGGAGCCAGCGCCAGCGGGAAAGGAAAGGAAGGGACAGGTAGAAGAGCAAAGGGAGCGCGTTCGGCCAGACCCGCCGGAAAGAAAGTCACCTTGATCTACCTCGCCTCCCTCTTCTTCTCCTCCTCCTCCTCTCCTTCGCCTCGCCTCGTCTCGTGGCCCTCCCTCGCCCCGCGCCCCACACCCCGCGCCTCTCGTCGCTCGCTCACTCGCTCGGGGCCGCCGCGGGCGGAGAGCAGGACAGGTAGCACTGAGACGGAATAAAACGCCCCTCCTCGGGTCGGCCCCCTCGGTCGTGGCCGCGGCCGCAGCCGCACCAGCCGCCATCTCTTAGCAGAGGGACCTTAGTGGTTTCGTCTGTCTGTTTCTCTCTCTGCGTAAGGTAGCCTTCCCCGACCAAGAGGAGAGCTTCAGTATGTCTGTGACCGACGTGTACCCCTCGCGGTACACCTTATGAATGCTGACGTGTAAAGTGGGATTCGCGCATCTCGCTCATAGTCATCATGGACATCGTGCGTATCACGTAGCGCAATTGTCTCCGCATGCAGTACAACGTCCAAACAGAGTGCCAGCGTCTGCATCGCTCCCACTCCCAGTCTTCAACAGGAGAGTGGCAACGCCAACAAGACGCAAGCAAATGGCAACTCCTGTGGCAGCTGATTGGTGGGAATCGCCTCTCAGGTCTCTTCTGTAGTAGTGCTGTTATGAACCTTCAAAGCGAGCTTTTTGAGCTTTAGAGGTTTTTGTCCAGCTCAATGACGTTAAGATGTTTAGTCTTCCAGGTCGTCTCAGCCCGAAATACGGCTTGAGTAACACCCCTAGTCCAACGTCACGTTTACAGGGTGGTTAAGCAGGGGCTTTCAGAATAAGAGATGAAGCCGCGGAAAGCCGGGCAGAATAGGCCGGACTAGGCACCTCAGGCGAATGGGCGGAACGACTGACTCTAGTGGTCAAGCCTGAGGCTCGAGCTCAAAAGCTACTTAATCAACGTGACTTCGATGGATGCACGACTGAAGTACTCATTGATCCTTTCCATTCGTGGCAGAAGGGAACAATCAAGGCTTTTGGAGCGGGCTCGAGCTCATTCCTCACTCGAGCCTTCAGTTGTTCATGCCTAGTCACTTGGGACGGCTGGGGTGACGCGCGGCACTGATCTCCACTGCACTGCAGTGAAAAGACGCCGCTCCAAAGAAATAAAGCGACCGACCGGCATAAAGAGGAGTTGGCTCTTTAGAAAGGGTTCTTGGCCGCCGTCATCATGTCGCAGCCACCGCCCAGAGGACCCTCACCATATCCGCCGCAGCAGTTCGGACCTCAGGGGGTAAGAGAGATGGGGGCGTCTCACTGAGTCTGATTCTTAATCTAAAAATTGTCTTTATCGAACGATCAACTCAACTGTTGTACAAAGGTTATGTATGGCCTTTTATCTTGTTTGTTACGCCGGAGCCTCCGTCTTCATTCGTTGCTGTCGACAATTGTGATGAAAGTTTTCGTTCGATTTAGCCTCGTTATGCTTTGCAGCCTCAACAGGGCCAGCGTGTCATGCGTCCTCCCGGCTATGGGACTCCTCCTCCACCCGGTTCAACGGTGCGCATGGGCCAGCCGCAGCCTCCACCACAGGCGCAGCAGCCTCGGCCTCCTCAAATGGTGGCAATTCCGCATCGACAGGGTCAGCCCGGAGTAATGGGTCCACCTCCTGGCATGAAGCGCCCGGGCGGCCCGGGCGGTCCGCCTATGATGGGTCACCATATGCATCACGGCGCCGCCGGCGGCTTAGCCATGGCTCCACCTCCGCATGCGATGAAGCCGCCGAAAAAGAAGAAAAAGCTGGCAGATAAGATCTTGCCGCAGAAGGTGAGGGAGTTGGTGCCAGAGTCGCAGGCCTACATGGATCTGCTGTCCTTTGAGCGGAAGCTCGACTCCACCATTATGAGGAAGCGGCTCGACATTCAGGAAGCACTCAAGAGACCCATGAAACAAAAGAAGAAGTTGAGGATCTTCATTTCGAACACAGCTTTCCCGGCCAAAGATATAAGTGGCTCCGGAATGCTCCCAGAAGCGTCAGATAGTCAGTCCCAAACGGGCCAAGACACCTCTGCAACCGCCTCCTGGGAACTCCGGGTGGAAGGGAGAGTAATTGAGGATGACAAAAAGGTATTACTGTCAATGACAGTTTTGACGTACTCAATCCGAGCTTGACAATAGTTATGCAGTAAAAATTTACAGAATTGTCAATCGTCTCTTTGTTTCAGGCTGATCCTTCAAAGAGTAAGCGCAAGTTCTCCTCCTTCTTCAAATCGCTCGTGATCGAGCTTGACAAAGATCTTTATGGACCTGACAACCATTTAGTCGAGTGGCACCGCACGCCAACCACTCAGGAAACTGATGGATTTCAAGTAAGCCTGTGCTTCTGAGCTTTTAAACTGTGGCAAAGACGTTCTCTTTTTCCGTCAGGTTAAGCGTCCTGGAGACCGCAACGTCAAATGCACAATTCTCCTGCTTCTGGACTACCAGCCTCTTCAGTTCAAGTTGGATCAAAGGCTCGCCAGGCTTTTGGGTGTACACACGCAGACAAGACCCGTCATCATTTCTGCTCTCTGGCAGTACATAAAAACGCACAAGTTGCAGGTGGTGATCATTAATCGCTCATGTGACACGAAGTGTGCATCAGCTTTTGCTTTCAGGACCCCCATGAGCGAGAGTTCGTCAACTGCGACCCCTTCCTTCGTCAAATCTTCCAGACGGACAAAATGAAGTTCGCCGAGATCCCTCAGAGGCTTAATCCTCTGCTCCATCCACCAGATCCCATTGTAAGAGCTCATGATTACAAGAAGACATGGTGCGAGACATCTGTAGACACCACTTTTCAGGTAATCAATCACACAATCGCTGTTGAAGACCTTCGCGGGCCTGATCAGAAGAAGACATCCTGTTATGACATTGACGTGGAGGTCGACGACACACTCAAGACACAAATGAACTCATTTCTGCTCTCCACAGCATCTCAGCAGGAAATCCAGGTGAGTCTAATGGCTAGTAAGCATGTCAACTCTCGTTGCCAACGACTCTTTTGCCAGGGCCTTGACAACAAGATTCATGAAACTGTCGAAAACATCAACAGCATGAAGACCAACAGAGAGTTTTTCCTCAGCTTCTCAAAGGATCCCCAGCTTTTCATTAATAAGTGGCTCATCTCACAGTCCAGAGGTAACAGTCACATGTCCGGTTTGCATACTCGTCAATGGTGATACTTGATGGAATTTCTTTGACAGATCTGAAAACGATGACAGATGTGGCCGGGAACCCCGAAGAGGAGCGACACACCGACTTCTACTATCAGCCTTGGGCTCAAGAAGCCGTCTGCAGATACTTTTATCAGAAGATCCAGCAAAAGCGTGCTGAGCTTGATTCAGCTCTCGGAATTAGAAATCAGTAGCAGAGGGAAGAGGGTGTTGGGGGATTTAGCAACTAGCATATACTACAGGTTACTGGGGTCCTCCACACGCAGATCGCCTGGGGAAAGGTGCGCATTGCTTTTAGTACTGGCAACTAGTACTTTCTCTCCTTTTCAGTATCAGAGGAGTAAGAAAATCCGTGCTAGCTGCCTGGGGACACGCAGTCTTAGTCTTCCTCAGTTCTCTCATCTTTGGTCTCATTTCTCACATGGCTGAAATCCAGTGCCCATGTTTTTCTTTCCTCCAAAGTTTGTTGAGATTTTAGAGGCGTTGGATTGAGTCGACACTAATAAACAGCAACGCATACTGGGGCTAGTCTTGCTCGACCAGTATCCGGGTCTCGTATACGGCGCAACAAGGTACTAAGTGGTGTACAACTTTTCTGAGGTGACCTGCACATCTTGGTAACTTTGCTACAAGTAACCGTTGTTAATATGTATTATATACGGTACAGCTCCGTACTATAAATGAATGTAGAATTATTTTTACTTTGGTCTTGTCAGGATCGTGTCCTACTCGCTTTGTGCACTATGTTCCTCTTGATGTAGTCCGGCCTGCTGGTGCCCCAGACTACCTGGCATTCGTCGACCGAGCTAATCGAAGTCTCGCGTGTTTCCACTGTCCGGAATGCAAAGAGTGCTGCTGTCCTCATCCTCCATGGTGCCCGAGATGCTGTCCCTCCTCCCATAGAAGGTGTTGCGGCTGCACATCAAGTGTAGCACAGCATAACTTCGTGCTTGCGTCAGGCTTCTTTGACAGCCCGACGTGTGTCAAGGCCTGAGCTTGACTAATTTACCAATTAAACATGACACCTGAAAGTCAAAATTTCAGAGTTGCCACGAAACCTCGAGGAAGTCTGTTTCAATGCCTCAGAGAAAACTTTCTCCACCGTAACGTCAAGTGTCGCACCCTTCTTGAGCACATTGTTTCCAGAAGTCAATAGACTTTAACTAGGAGTCAATGTTTAGAGGGTCTGGTGGCAACGCTGTCTCCTAAGAAGCTCGTCTGCTCTGCTAGGGCTGGTATCGAGCTTCGAACTGAGTCGAGCTTCAGAGGTTGTTCGTTTTTCGTCCAGCTCGATCAAGCCGAGCTTTTACGTAGACCGGCTCGGCCCGAGAAAAAAGCTCGAGCGACAGCCCTTTTTCTGTTCTGTCAGCTTTTCCTCCCTCTTCAGTCTCTCGGTCTCTGCTGTTCAAGAGTACTTTAATGCGCAGCAGACGAGATCGCGGAGGCGTCCGCGGTCTCCGAGGTGCCTCCCGACTGTGACCGGGGCTCCGACTTGAGCGCTGACTTCGGACCTTGCCCCTGGGGTCGCTGCCGGCAGGGCTACATAGCTCGTTGGGACGTTGCGTGAGAAGCCCTCTCAATTTATCTTGCGTGACCATGAGCAACTTCGCCGCCGTCGACCTGGATGCCGTCCTCGACGACTTCGAGTCGTCCGTGCTGGCGTCTTTTGATGAGACCGACAAGAGGGCAGAACCTGGAAAAAATCACTCGTTACGCTCGTCCATCAATGGGGACTCGAACAAGGCGGTTGGCAGTGTTGAGGACGCCAGAGAGCCTCTCCCTGCCTTCCCTATGGCGGCTCCCAAAGACGAGGGAAAAGAAGAAAACGAAGAAAAAGCAGAAGGAGAAAAGCCCCTCTTTGAGAAGACGGTTGAATACGACGTCAGCATGCAGGGTGTCAATGGTCCCATTGGTGGCGTCACGACTGGAGATTCTGCTTGTCAACCAACTAACGGTGATGGTATCAATCAGACAGAGATAGAAGAAAAGGCATCTTGTCTGTCTCTCAGTGCTGAGATCGCAAATGGGGACGCCGACCAGGAAAAAGTAGATCTGGAGACTGAAGACAATCTTCGGCAAAGCAGTGACCAGTTCAGTCCTGTCGACGAGCCTATAGCTGGGGAATTAGTTTCTGTTGAAGAGCACGATGGCAACGAAGATCTCTCCTGTGCCGACGATTACGACAAGGTAGCCGTTGAGACGACGCAGGAAGGCGAAGGGGAATCTGCTCAAGACAAAGAGGCAGCTTTTAGTCAGGAAAGAGCTGAAGAACAAGGGGATGATCCAGAAGTTAAAGAAATTGCCAACCTGACTGAGACTTTGGAAGAAACGACTGAAGGGCCATCTCCGCCAAGTGAGTGCTCATCGCCGGTCTTCGAGTCCATCTACGACAGACCAAACCCACCCGAGGACAACGAGGTCATAGCTGAAGATCACCAAGGGGCGAGAGAGGAGGCGGAAGCCGTGGAAGAGCAGCCGGCCGCCCAAGAGTCTGAAGTCGAAGGTAAGACTCTACGTACTACGCAAGTGAAGAGGGGTCTTCATTCCAATTCGTGAGGTTTCTCCGGACACCTCGTGCCAGTCCCCTTGTCCCTGACAAACTTTATATCCCTCCTATTGACCTCTCTGTACGTGTTTCGCCTGTTGCCAAGGTTAACATGCGTGCTGTATTTGTAGTCCATTCAAGTCCTGGTATACGTGTGTTTCTGATTTCATACGTAACGTGAATATAGCGTACATAATGAACACTTGAATGCAATCCTAGATGAGAGGAAGGACCGAGCTGAGATAGCTTTTATCTGACTTTTGTTAAGGACTTGAGAGACGAATTGATGCTCATGTATCAATTCGATCAATATCATAAATCATGTACACTTTTTCTGACTTCATCTTTGGTCAAGCTTATTCAGCAAGAAATCCTTTTTCTCAGAGAAACCGAGAAGTCCAGCGATTTACGTATAACAGCGTGTATGCCTTTAGGAGCCGGAGCAGCCCCCATCGACGCCCCTGCCGCCGCCACCGCCGCGAACGAAAATGCTTTGGGCGAAGACTCCATGCTGGGACTCGTCTCTCCCCACTGGGTTCCCGATTCCGAGGCTCCCTCGTGCATGAGCTGCGAGGAGAGGTTCACACTGGTCAGGAGAAGGCACCACTGCAGGTTGGCCTCATATAGCTGAGACTTAAGATGATTCAGTCATGAGTTATTCGTTGGTATCAATAGGTAAATATTGTTTTTCCTGTTTTAGGGCCTGCGGCAAAGTTTTATGCAGTGTTTGCTGCAATGATCGTATCGAGCTTCCTTGCATGCAGAACAAGGTGTCGAGGGTGTGCCGCCTTTGCAAAGATGCGATCGAAAGACGGTATTGAAGCATTGCATCTCACTCGTACTGTCATTTCATGTATCATGTATTATTGTGTCTCAGGATACAAGAACAACCGGCATCTCCTGCCCCTCCTGGCGTGCTCAAGACTTCTGGCAGCGTGTCCTCAACACCCTCCACCGAGTCGAAGCAGGTGATGTTTTCCGACGGCATTCGCCCAGGCGGAGACCTCACCGAGCTAGATGGTAGCAGTGAGCATCAACACACGCGCAGCTCTGGCCGAAGTAGTGGTGGAAGCAGACCGAGACGGAGCAGCCGCAGAGCAAAGGCAGCCGCCGCCGCAATCGTCGCCGAGGTAGGGAGGAGTCTGATACCTTCAGGTCCCGGAAATCAGCTGCCCAAGGCACTGGACGCTCAGGGCAAACAGATCTCTAACCTAAAAGAGGCACTTCACCAACGCAAGGAGAAGGTTGCATTCGTTATCAACAAGAATCTCCGTGTCCACGTCGGACTTGTTCATTGTGAGTTATGAGACAGTGTCTAATTTCCCAAAGAGCAATTTTCCCTTCAATTGCCTGATGTTACAGATCTTCCACTCGGGCAAGAACTGTGGAGTTACCGCAGTGATGGCTTGTGCTCTGTTGGTCAGGATGAAGTCGTCATTCTACTCACATATTCTGCACAGGAGAAAGATGAACTACCGCAGAAAGATCTGCTTGAGCATTTCCAAGTTTTGTACGAACAGGCCAGAGGAGGTAAGAGTCAAAAGCCTTTTTTTTTTTTGAGTAGTCTTGACGTAAACCAGTAGGGGATATCCTTTTTCTCAGGCTCTCCAGTGATTGATCTGAGTCACTTCTCCATGGCCGGCGATCAGCTTTTACTGGGCGGTGGCGACTTCGGCGGCTTTCTGTACTTTCGCCCTACCTTCCAATCGCTGGACGGCTTGGACCTCCCGCCGCAGCCATTTCTATTTGCTGTGCTCATTATCAAGTGGGAAATTCCCTGGGCCAGGCTTTTCCCGCTCAGGCTGAAGTTGAGGTTGGGAGCCGAGAACAGGTACTACCCGGCGCCGATCTGGTCAACGAGAGACAGGACACCGGTTTACAGAGATGTGGGAAACACTATCATGAAGCTTCTGTGTGTAAGCATCGCTACCATTACTGCTTCTGGTACTAATACTTATGTGCAGGACAGCAAGACAGACAGTTGAATCGGGTGCGCAAGAATTAGCGTCACATGGAAAATGCTTTGTAGTTATACTGTTAATGCATCACTTAAGCTTATCTCGTCTCGACCAAGGTCTATGACGAGACTATGAGTGTAACAGGATCTATTCATGACAGTAAGCGAAAACAAGTCGATGTTCAGTGTTAGGCTGCACAGGTGAAACAGGTGTAGGAGTGAAAGCTTTCAAGAATAACCATTGATCAGTTTTCCGGCTTATGTAGCTCTCAAATGCGAGGTTGATATTCCCAAAATTGAACAGTTGAACAGACATTTTTTAGCATAACTATTTTAAGGACGTCACTTACAAAACTGATATCACTGATAAAAAATATCTCCATTTTATTAAGTAAAAAACAGAACTGTTACCCAGATGAGTAATCGGAGGCTACTGTAGCACATTTTGTATTACGCTATGATAGCAGGTTCCACGGTATGGCATAATCGCACAGTATGGTATAATCTTAACTTACTTTCAGGATTTCCGCAACTACAGCTACTCTGTGCCAATCATCCGAGGTTTGAACATCCACATGGAGGTTGGTCTTACCTCTATCCTCATTCCCAAGGACAGGCAAGTGTTGATGCTGTTCAGACACCAACAAAAGTGTGTTTCAACAAAAGTTCTTGTCCCAGGTATCGTCAGATAGAAAAAGCTCTAATAAACAGCAACGAGCCTGTGCTGGCCTTGGGCGCGACGTTCAGCAGCACCGCAGACTCCCACCTGGTGGCAGTTCAACCGCTGGAGCCGACTGCAGTGAGCACGAGCGCTAGCGAATACGAGACCCAGGCAATCAACATCGCCAGCAAACCGAAAAAATGTATGTATGCTGCACACCGGTTGTGCATAAGAGTGTGTGTGTATGCCACCCTGTGTGTACTAGACTTATGAACGACTCTTTCTGGCGCAGTGACTGGAGCGAGTTTCGTGGTGTTTAACGGTGCGCTGAAGCCGTCATCTGGCCTGTCTGCCAAGTCTAGCATCGTTGAGGACGGCATCATGGTTCAGGTCACCCAGGAGCGCATGCTTGACGTTAGGAAAAAACTAGCCAAGATGGAAGACTTTGTCATCACCTGCGGGGCCGTTGACAAGGATCCAGACGAGATCGTCAAGGTGGAGTGGGTGGACGAGAACAAAGCACTCAATCAGGGTGTTGTTAGTCTAATTAGTGGCGCTTCCATGTCTGGAGTGTCGTCCATTCGCCTCCACAACGGCCGCGACTGCGTGGACGAGAGGAGCTCTCTGTTCATTCGCTGGACCGAGGTCTTCTTGTTGAGCAGCAGCGAAGACTCTGCCGTGGGTGGCGTGGATGCCGCTGCCATCTGTGCAGACCCGCCAGATCCTATGGTAGCCGCCACCTGCGTGGCCCGTGCAGTCACCGACGCCATGATCCCGGCCCTGAAGCAAATGTGGCAGGAACGACTCACGCCGTTTGCCGTCAGGGTCACGCTGCATCCTGAGAATGTAAGGAGACATCAACAACGTCCTTTGTTTCTCACATCGCCATTGTGGTACTGTTGCTTTCAGGCTGGGTACGACGCTGGTAGTAAAGGTTCGCCACTCCCGAGCACCGTGATGAACATGCTCGACACCGCACTGGTGCCAATCATTCACGGCGAGTTGGCGGCCAGGTTGCTCAGTCTGGAGCTTGTGTTTCACATTTTACCTTTTTAAGGGGGAGAGATGTTGTTGCGATGAATGATGGAGAAGACAACCGGGTTTACTAGCCGATTTGATCTGTGATGACGGTGACTAAATATAATTATACATCCACAGTTGTATGTATTGTCCCTATAGACCTACACGCATGAACCTCTAAGTTATATTCTTATAGACTAGAGTAACTTCGTTACTTCCATGTCTTTCAGATGCATTTAGATATGTATACGTCAAAATTATGCTTCTCAAAATCTATTTCAGGGTTTTTCCCTCAGGTGATATAGAGGAGAGTCTTATCTGTAAAGTGATTTGTCTGTATTTAGTAAAATGCTAGCCGAAGTGCTCAGGTTCGTTGGGATTATATCCATACTTATTTGTCCATCTGTCTTTGTGTTAGCCCAATCTCCATTTTGTTTCCGCATGAGACACATCATGTGCTTCACCCTCCGCCTCTTGTCCCTCGGAGCCAGCTTTTGGTGCCTCTCCAGATCCCCCTACCACGACCCGACACACCTGTCCCCTGCCCCTTCCCTGTGCTCCCGTGACTGGTCTACCGTCAGTAAGATACATCTCAAGTATTCTTAGGCCTGATTTCTATTCTGCATACGATACATGACAATAGAAACAATCTTATACATATTGGAAGGCTTAATAAAGCATTTTCTGCTATACCCTTTGTCGCGCCGAGTGGAAAGTTCTTTTTCTCTCAAAACTTTAGCATACCAGTGTGCGCAAAACTTGTTGAGGCACCTTGTCCTGTCCTTCCAGGAATGTCCCACTAGAGCATTGGGACAACTCTAACGTTACACCCTGTAGCTTCTCCAACGTCACACGTAGACGCTGCACACGACCGCGAACGCCACCACGTACACAGCCATGAAGATCCTCTCCAGCCCTTTGGCCACCAGTATCCACTCCGCCATGACGCCCGTAGGGGAGGCCGGGGCCGAGGTTGCTGCCGTAACCGCCGACGAGCAGGCGGACGTGCCCCCGTCCTCACCCAAGTGAAGGTCATTCTCCTCATCCATGTTGTCCCGGTGCGCACCGTCGCCCGGTCGGCCGTTGGAAGGCTGCTGCTGGTCACTCTCGGCCATGTCCATCAGCTGCACGGACAAGCGCTGGTGGGTGAAGGAGACCTGCGAGAGAGGGCAGATAGAGTAAGGTTGTATAACTTGATGCCGTGATGGATCAGGCCGCAGTTGATACAAACACCCCAGGTACGCTCTTACCTGGTGGTAATAATGCCCGAGGCACAAGGCTTTCCCTAAGGCTGTGGAGAACATCTTTTTGAGGAAGGTGGGAGGTGCCGCGTGCTTCCTCTCGTGGACCAAGCTCAAGCAGATCACGTTCAACATCAGAGCCACACCAATCAGGGCCGCGGAGTTGCCGAAGAAAAGCACTGTGTGAGAAGAAGAAAGAGGAGTGTACAACAGCCTGTGAGATACACAAACTGCATATTGAAGCATAGTTTTTAAGCATAGAAAACTATTTAAGCATAGCAAAATTTTCCATACAGGGGATGGAGTCTAACCCCTGAAGAGGTGGCAAACTACTACATGTGCGCGACACCTAAGTTCTGACCTATAAGCGGTGTGGCTTTGGAGTGGAATGGCAATGACTTGGCGAAGTACACCAAGTAGAGGCACACGGTCAGGAAGGCGAATCCGTTCAGGCAGATCTTCTCCCCGGCTCCAGGGGGCAGCACGAAACTGCTGAGACTCATCAGCATTGTCACTGAACAAAGAGAAACAAAATTGGACACAACTTGGACAGTTTGTGTGAGTGTCCAAGCTTACTCAGGCAGGGCAAGATGAACGTGGACTTGTACGCTGGAGATTCTCTCTTCATGGTGAAGCGGAACACGACCTAGAAGATCAGAAGCACCAAAAATTGGAAAGTCCAAGGCCAAGAAAATGAACTAACGCAGTTAGACCAATCAGATGCAAACTGTGTTAGTACTCACGAACATTTGGTTAAGTAATCGAATCTTGTTGGAATTCGCCCTCAAAGCTCAAATTGAAAAGCTTAATATCGATTTTCACCTGCTTTTTGAGTAAATCGTTTAAAGTTGCTGTTTATTGTTCTTGAGCAAAATACGTACGGACATATTACATTTGAGGAATGCTTTGTTTTGTAAGCCTTGAGGAGGTTTCTCCTTTCAGACATCAAGTCAATGTCAAGTACTTCCTCAACGAAACTCTAGTTAAGCTTCTATAACTCAAGCTTATACTATGAGTACTATCATAGTGATCTTAACTGCAGCTGGACTTTAAAATCATTGTTCTTAACGTTATCTCGGACCAGGCTGAATTGCCACACTATTGTAAAATAGATATAACTATTTAATTGTAAGAACATTTTTCCATTGTCCCGCCCCACCCTGACTGAACATGACTCACCTCTGGATAAGTCTCCGGACAGCAGGGGTAGTTGATATTCTTAATGTAGACAATGTGATCATTCACCTTCCACTCCCGATGCTGGGCGTACATATCATGGAAATCCACCTGGGGAAATCGACATAGTCACATTTAAAGGCTAACTAAACTAAATACTAAATGAGGGTTTAGAAGTTTCTTTTGGATGTGCGTGCGTGTGAAAACTGTTGATGAATGTAAGTCCAGGGTGGCCAGTGAGTCACTTTGCATGGGCAGGGCTCAAAGGTCGGACATTTTGAGGTAAAGATGGTCTACAGGGTGGCCAACATGTTCGGCGACTTGATCAATTGGGTTGATTCACGCACCTCTTAACAATATATGCGATGCTAAGATAACTCGTTCAGTAACACATACAGAGCCACAACACACCTTGGAGGCCGTGAGGTCCTACCAGACGATAAATTGTGCATTTGAGATAAAGCTGGACTCCAGCAAGGCCTTCCACGGGCCTTTGGACCTCCTCATCAAAGGTCGCTTCGACTACTATTACGACTAACATTAATGTTGAGATGATGTGTTCAAAGCTTTGATCAAATGAAGCCAACTCATGGTGTAACAGAACACTTCTTGGCACACCTGAGATATGCGGTCTACAGATATGAGTTTTTAATAGGTAGAGGAGAGGTGGTTTTTTTTCATAATTTTTAGATAGTTCACGACTCATTGGGTGCAATAGGCCGAAATTTTACTCAGCTACATTAGAAGTTGAAGCCATGCAGTAAACCGTTCTGAAGCTGCAGCAACTTTTTTGCTCCCCACCACGATTGCCATGACGTACAGCACAGTGTAGTGCATATAAAGAACCAAGGGGTTGAAACTATATGGTTGTAGGCAAGTAGAGGCAGGCTAAGGTGGCTGAAACTGTCCCATATCAACTTCCAGATAGAAATACCTTTGCTAAGTCAAATTTCACAACATTACACTCACTAAATCATGAAGAGGGCTCAGATTCACAAGTACTCTCGTCACAGACTTCTTTTACCAGTGTAGTGATCGCATTACATAAAATCCGTCGGACTGAACGGCGATGGTTTGAGCAATCTTTGACAGAATCACCTGAAGAAGAAACGAGCCCTAAATTCATGAATTACCTGGATAAAAAACTGCTCATAAATAGACAGACGCAGAGTGGGAGACTTACAGACCTTGAATCATTTTCACTGACTCAAGAAATGCGTCCCGAGTGTTGCAGCTCGATCGAGTTCTCGCTCACCTTGGTCAAATTCTTGTACAGTTTCAGGTCAATGTGGTCCCCACTCGAGGTCCACGACCCGAAGTGGAGGTAGCAGGTCTGGATGTCAAAGGGCCACATGAGGAGGTCGAGATCGCAGTAAGCACGCAACTTGGCCGCGGGGACCCACAGCACGTCGCCGTTGCTCTCCACCACGAACAGAGTCTTGCCGTAAGGGTCCACGCGAGAGTCGCCGGCACTGTGGGTGATGGTGGGAGGAAAAAGCCGTTATGATATTTGACATTACATATACAACAGAGAGATAGTTATCTTTATATCACCTCTGAATGTTCTTTCAAAGCCTCAGTCAGAAGCAACACGTGAAACTGGAGCAATTAAGGGGAAAAGTTAGGCTCTAAGTATGCTTTAAGCGAGTTATGAGCCAACTTTTGACTCATAACTTTAACAGATTAATGAGGAGAAAGTCGCTCATGCACACATGAGACAGAAGTTCCATCAGATTCCATTGGCTGGGAAACTGCAGGGTTTTTGTAGAAATAAAAAAAATCATTCCTGATTTACACATCTTTGCACACAGTTTAAAGTCACTCGGTACAGGGTGACCATTAAGTTTTTTTACATCTACAATTGATTCGATCGATTTGACAATACCTCTTGACGGAATACACAGTATTGATATTACTTATTCTGTAGACACGACACATACTACAGAGCTGCACCACAACCTGGAGGTCATAAAGTCCTCCATGGGGGAATAGATTTGGATGCAACAAAGGTTGGTTTACTTGTTGTACAATAGGATGTCCGGCCTCCAGAGCTCGTGATCGCCAAAGTGGACCGTGGAGAGGTTGTGGTATTCCTGGGGCTCCCACACGAGGGCCGGATCATTCCACAGGATGCGCATCCACACGTCCACGGCGAAGGTGGAGTGGACCTCTTCCAGGTCGTAGTAAATGACTGACAGCCCCAATGAGACAACTACGGGGTCGGACCCGTTGCGCACTGGGTGGGCATACCGGTCGTACCCACGCAGCAGGCGACAACGCAGCTGCTGCCGCACGTTCTTGACGTCGGAGCAGGCGGCGGCGGACTGGGAGGCTGTGGACTCGGTGACATCAGCAGTCGTTGTCGTCGTGGTCGTCGTCGTGATCGTCGTCGTTTCCTCCTCTGTGTGTGTCGTCGTCGCGATCTCTGTCACAGTGGTTTTTGGAGTGCTGCTCGAAGCAGTCGCATTCTTTCCTGTGGACCCAATGTAGAAGCACCTTAAGGTACATAGATCCCTCTGCTTATACTGTATAACACTTAAGAGTGAATGATAATACATGGGAAAGCTGCCAATACAGTCCTGGTATCCACAATGTGCTGGACAAAGGCCTAGTGTCTAAGCCACCCCTGGCCTTCCTGGCCTTCTTGGCCTTCTGGGGAAAAGCAAAACTAAATCGAGGTCAGCCAATCTGGCCAACACCTACAGGGTGTGTCAGTCGGAAGGTGGTAATGGACCTCTACGCATTTAGCGGGCCCCACCCAGAAAGGACGAAATACGGCGCCCATTGCCTGGGGACCACTCCATAACTCTTGAACCAGTAGCTCACCTGCAGGCACCTCATTGACGTCAGCCACGGTCCCGACCACAGCCGCGACGTGGCAGGAGAGCACGGCCAGCACCAGAAGCCTCCCGAAAGCCATTTTTGTCCTCCTGCGCGCTGGGATCACACCCCACGACGACTTCAAGCTGCTCTCACGTGTATTCGTTTGTCAAAGGTGCGCCAGAGCCTCTCCCTCCTGAACATGCTGTTGCTTCCCTTGTTGCTCTTTATCCTTGTATTTTGATAAAGAAGACTTGTTTTATTTTCTCTCACTCTTGCTTGTGTAGCCTTATGCGGGTTAAATCATACTCTTTTGTGTTGCACACATGCCTGCGTTGCTGCAACAGCCGAGGATCTCTGACTGAGGGCACACGCAGAGCGAGGGAGACAGAGAAGGAAAAAAACCTATGCAGCAGTCAGGGGAGCTGCTGCAACTACCTGCCTGTGTTAGCAATAAAAGTAGGTAGCGCGCGCTTTTTCCTTTAAGGAGAATTGTACGTGCATTTATTTATGCACAATCGTGGATGCACGTTAAAAGTGATGCTTGATGCTGGCACTGATCAACGGACCTCGACACTTTTGGCCGGAAGTCTCAAGATAAAGCCTTCTGGGGTCGGGAAAAAATGAAAATCTTTGGCCACGAGAAATGAAAAAAAGCCTTAACTTTGGTCAACCTAAGTTCCGAGGTCCACCGACCTGCTAAATGTGGCGCTACTGGACACTTTGTAAAGTGCTGTGACTCGTAGAAAATTTCTGACGGTCATAAACAGGGGGGTTTATGGACAGATACGGACGTGGAGGGGGCCAAGGAGTGTTCCTGGATGGCTGTGAAGAACTGGGAGGAGTTTCAGCTGGGTGAACTTATTCACATTGCATCTCCCTCTGCTAACGACTGTTGTAGCGACTTTCTAGCGTTACTTTTGGCGCCAACTTCATTGGTGTAATCCCTCTTTGCCTACAGCTTTGCGTGCACCCCCTTGGAGCAACTGCAACGCATTATTTCGAGATTTTCTACTACATACACAGACATACCGTTCAAAGCCACTTAGTACTAGGGAATATTACTACGTAGTAACTCCGAAAGTAGTTTCTACTACGAACATAGACCACGTTTGTCTGTCCTTACGTAGTTACGACGTTCGCATTAACGTTCTTTACCGCAGCGGCAGACGCACAAACGGACAGATGCACAGACAGACGGAGACAGAGCTCTTAGTGTTGATGATAAGACTAATAGAACTCGATCTGGATGGCAATGTTGGCAAAAACATGAAGTGCTGTGTGGATTTGCGTGCTAGGTCTGTGTGTCAGACTACATCCCCCACCTCTGGACTGATCGTCCACGTGTCTACACGATCGCCCTTGAAGGCGTTATCCGCGCGCTTCTCGCAGTCGACGAGGGTCGCGCTGGCCACGTTGCCATAGACGTAGCTGTCACCGACGAAGCTCTCGTAGATGTAGATGTGGATGAAGACGCTGTCCTCACGCTTTGCACTGTTAGACCTCGAAGTGGTTGCTACAATTGCTACTTGTTGCAACGTTTCCGATGTTGGCCTCGAAGTCCACGTGCTTCACGCAGTCCATGAACTCCATGTCGTCCATGCGACCTGTGCACCGCGATCCATTTTATTTTTTCTTTTGTACTGGTTGATCCACCTTAGCCACCCCTTTTCCTCTCCAGGGTTGCGAAGTTTAAAGTACTTGTTGTAATTTTTGTGGTCCAGTTGTGAAAACGTCAGATTTGCATCCAGTTTTGTGGCAACTCTTCTCCCACCCCCTCGCTGCTGCCCAACTCTGTGTTTCTATAGATAGCTACTGATGACGATACTGATACAGTTGGAGAAGCTCATTCATCCGACTAATGTTGGCAGTGCAACGTCTGACCTATAAGACTTATGTAGTAAATGCAATGTACATAGTAACTGCCTCGATTTTGGCCTCGAAACGGCCTCGAAATGCACCTCCAAGTCCCCTCTGTAGTGGCACGTGAAAAGTGGTGTCTGCTGACCAAGTTTGGTGATGATCCGTGCAGCGGCTGGAGCGCCCATCAAATATATGACAGATAGACAGACATGAATATGGCCCTTGTGCTGTAACGTAACCTTCAACAGTCCGCGACAGCATTGAGGGTGCAAAGGTATTTATCTTACTTAGATGAATCAGCCATGCCTTTACCATTGCTGTCCAAATGATGGAGGCTGTCCGGGTTTTCGACATTACAATTTTCTTGTAATTACTTACATTAAATCCCAGAAAAAGTAATTTCATTACCCAACCATTACTTTTCAGGATAAGGAATGACATTACATTACTCATTCCTGTTGGGTTTAAATTTAAAGATATAACCAAAAACTTTGTCCAATGACTCCTTATTAGACCAGATCTTGCTCAAGTTTTATTTAAAAGTTATTTAAAAGTTTTATTTAAATGTTACACCAAATAGTTTTCACTACCATCAGAGGACGGTCAAGAAAACCCATGGCCCTCCCTGTTGTTGCTGCCGACTGCCGATGATCAAGACCACTCCAAGGTGTCCCAACAGGACAGAAGCTATCGCATCCTGGACTTCTTTGCTACTGACTTGGTGGGCAGAAAAGTGAAGTCATCACCTTTTAGCTATCTGCACGTAGGCAAACCCAGCTGCTGATGACCAGCTTATGATGATGGGCATAGGTGGATGCTCATTTATGCTCAGCTGAACAGGTCTGTGGAGGGAGGCTGCGATAAGTGGCACTGCCCCCGTCGGTATTTTTTCGGGGATAGGGGATTCCCTCCTTCTACACCAACAATGTCCATGAAGGTGAAGGACTTTCTCAAGTCTGAGGAAGCTTCTGATACTTGCCCCCCCTCCCCCAAACTCGCCAGATCTTAACCCCTGCAACTACTACCTGTAGGGCAAGTTGGAGGGGGGAGTGTGCCGGATCAGCCACAACAGTACGAGCAGCCTGAAGTCGTCCATCAAGAGAGAGATGGCCAAGCTGAAGTCCACGGAGGTCACTAAGGCCTGTACCTCCTTCAGGTCCAGGGTGGCGGCCATTATTACTGCCAATGGCAGCCATATCAAACAATATGTCTAGGTGTATTCCAAATAATACAAAACATTACTCCAACACGTGTTCACGTGATTGCACATGTTGATCTGGATGAATTTCAGATGTACGGATTTATCGCGCGGATCCTGTAGATTTGTGCACTTTAACATTGCAGCGTACTTTGCTCTCACAGGGCTTTCATGATGTGGGTGACGGCAGATGGCGTCAAGTGAGAAGGGTCTTCAGGCAGACGTTGCTGCTATGAATGTCGATGGCACGGAGCGAGTCTGGTGTAGTCCGGTGGTCAGCTACATTAGGGAAACCATAAGATATCAATGAAAGAACCACTTTTATCGGGTTGTAAAGTCTTTTGGCAAAGAGTTGATCTTCGTTCAAGAGAGATGCTTCGCAAAAGACGCAACAAGTTGGTGAGAAAGCCCTTCTGCTGCCTTCCTTGTCGAGTGGAGCAACGAGGCCAATGATCGACGAGAGAGGCCTCTGGTGCTGACACACTTAAGCAAAATGCGTACAACTTTCTATATTCCACCTCAGGCACTTTGCAGGTGGGCGAACTAGGAGAAATACAATGGGCACAAGACGCTGTTTCCCCTACATGCTACTAAGTAGGCAGTATCAAGACTGGAGTCAATGTCACCCCCATTGTTGATGTCCTTCCTGCCCTTGATGTCGCAAGACAGGAGGACTCGCTCCTATCCAAGGTAAAATAGGAGCGAGTGCAGCTCTCCAAATTCCTTCCTTTGCATTGATGTCCATCTTATACGGTGCTTCTTGAGACCAAAGTCACATGAACATCTCTGGTAGGACACTCCAGCAAGAACACACGAATGAGCTGCAAGCCATCGGAGGAGAGAAAGTTCAGCACCAATCTGATGACCTGCAAGAACCTTTTGGTGTCTTGATGTCTGCGTCAAATTTTTAACCTTTCTGTACCTTCTGCTGCATGATATCAGAGATGAGATATCATCCATCATCTCCTCCATGACTGCACTCTATGTCTATGTCAGATGAAAGTACCTATTACATAGAAAGTTAACCGCTAGCTTCACTGAGCACTCGTACAACTGGTCATCGTCGTTGATGAGGGTTTTGTTTCCAGGTGCCACACTGTGACTGGCACTGTTTCAGCCTATGAGCTCCCTGATGAAGTAGTAGTACTCCACACAAAAGATGTCCCTTGTTCCACAGGAAGTGCAGATTCTCTTCTTGCATGGTCCTCTCGATGGAGGCCGACATGCGCCTGGAGGAGAAAAACAGAGTTTGCTCTCCTCCAGACCTCCTCCTCCTTCTCCCAATTGTAATACCCTCCTAAGCACTCCCCACCTCTTAAGAGACTCGTCTGTTATATCAAAGATCGAAGTGTCGTTGAACTTGAACCAGCTCAAGCGCTCCCTGATGTAGTATCGTCCAGCCGAAGCTTGTCCACTGTGCATCACAACTCCCACCAGGGCGTAGGGGTGTAGCTCGAGCACTTTGCCCCCTTCCACCCGAACCCTGGAGCAAAGGAACAGGAGAGTAACATACATACAGTGAACCTTCGCATACACATTCACTGCACCATTTGAGCAGAATGAGGTTTCTTAAGACTTTTTCTAGTAGAAAGTCTTACGTGGAAAAAAAGAGATCGATAAATAGCAGCGACAGCGTAAGGAGAATCAATATTTTAGGGGAAGGCAACAGACTTCGATCACAGCTGCTCTTTGGGTCCGAAAGATTTTACGACATGTTATAGAGAGGTTCATGAGGCAACTCCCACGATCTCATCAACTTTAGCAGTGCATTTCTATCCCGTAATGCGAATTCTTCGCAAGAGAAACAAGATTGGGGTGATTTTGATTGCTTCTGGCATTGCTCTGGTGATTCACATCACGTTGAAGTCACTCGAAGAACAGGAAATGCTCCAGGACGGTGATGGACCCGACCAAAAAAGACGGACGAGACAGCACTATAGCGACGAGTAATTATGTTTAGTGAAAACCTTTTATCAAAGTTGAATGACCATTGAATGTGCGTGAAAAGCTTACAATGCTACCAAACTCCTCCAAGCTTCTTGAATCGACCAGGATCAAACTTGGGTTTGGGAGTGCCTAGCAGGGTTTGTGTAAAATTGTTATGGCTCCTACCATAGCAATCATCCCAGGTACTATACAACTGTGGTACACGCTGTACTGGTGCGCAGTGGTGGTGTCATCTTGCGTCTAGAACAGTGCAGATGCGCGCACTCGCCCCTCCCCTGATGGGTGGATGCATCACACTTATTTGAGTAATTATCTAGGGTTACCATTATCTTGTGAGCCTCAAACAGTCAGCACGTTATACAGCAGTTTACTAGTCAAAACGTAGCTAAAACATATGTTCATATGTGCACTGGTATGTACAGGGTCTGTCATTTTACTGCAACTGCAATGCTTGCTATACCATAACAAAACTGGACGAAAAATGTCATGCATTGTGGAACACCGCGTAGTTCCCCCTGTCAGCCTCTGTGACTGTGATCGTGGGCATCATAAGAGGCCTTCAAAGGCCTACTAAAGGCCTAGACCACTTCAAGCCCACGTAGTAGGGGTTGAAGACCTGCCTTTCCAGTGGTACTGGGTACGTCTGTGGAGATCCAATTTATGCCAGGGGTTTACGAAATGTCCCTCTCTGTTTCAGTTCCACCATTCCCACTCCTCCGCGACTTCTTAAGGTGTTGCTGCTCTCCTCAAATCCTCGTTCAGGTTCTTCATACCTTGCTCAAATCCTGACCCCTGAGGAAATCCTCCCATTCTACTTCTTTGAGCCCCTGAGGTGGATGGCGGAAAAGTCGCCCACAAATAACAGAAGAAGGCGCCAAATGTACAGGTAAGAGACAGAAAAGATGTGTTCAAGAACCTCCAACATCAGAGGGAAGCATTTGTAAGATCAACGCTGACGCAATCAATGACCACTGTTACTTGTGGCCACAGTATGAAGCGATAGCTACTACATGACCACAGAACATATCTGCGGAACAGTCTGTACATACTGGTTCTAACTGAATGATGTAGGATGTTGGGTCATCAAAGAAGTCAACAAAGTTGGTGCTTTTTTGCCCCCCAAACCGCTGCTTCTGGCCTAGCGCGGTGCAGAAATTGACTGTCTGCATCTCCGTTGTCAGACATCTGACACTGAGGTTAGCAGTGACGGACACAACCACACAAGGAGTGTCTGAGGGCACTTGGGAACTTACCCAGCCAGACGTAGAACAGCCAAACAACTAAGGTTCTGCAAGCATTTGACGCTAGAAACGACGTGACTTCATGCGCGTTGGTCAGGGCAAGCAACTTTGTCAAGGGTATCCTGGTCTTGATCCCTTGCACGTAATCTGAATGGCAACTCAGGAAGTGCCACATAGGTTAAACAATACAAGCGGAGACACCTGATAAAGGATCATACGTGACCTGACACAAGCGATGCTTGCCCGGGTCTTTAGACTTTGATGTGCCCTTTCTTACTGAGACCTAAGGGGGACAGACCTGAAGCATCGGGTTCATGTGAAGATTGGTTCCGATTAGAATGACTGTTGAGATGAGCTCCTTCAGCTGCAGCTCAATGCCCGGAAGGAGCTGAAGGTCAGTGGTGTCCTCTTGAGAGGTCTGGAGAGCCAGCTTCAGTTACGTCAATGGAAAAATTTCGCATCAAAGGGGCAGTAATGTCGTTATCTATCTATCTATAAAAAGCGCTAGGACTTTGTGCACCCCGTCTGTGCGTGTCATCTCTGTCTGTCAGGCCATGGGCGCCCCAACGGCGACACCGATTGTCACCACACTTGGTAAGCAGACGCTGCATATCACATACTCAAAAGCGACCCCATCGCACCTTAGGTCTGAGGCTGTTTTGAGGCCAAAATCGAGGTCCAATGTTACATTTAACGCAGTATCAGTATGTAACAGTAGCTGTCCATGGCAGGAGGAGGGGGGAGAAGAAGGTCAGTAGGGGTGGACATTGAGACAGGAGAATCAGGCACGCCAAACTGTGGCCCGACCCCTACACTCATGGCCCGCTGCTATGACTAAGCTGGGGAGAAGAGAGGGCTTGAATGTTATCCGGATTCAAAAGTAACAAAATGGATCCGATCCATTGATTTCTACTTTGCAGCATAGTCTATGCTGGATAGTAGAAATCAATAATAATGGTAAAAATCAGTCATAGGGTAAAATGATCCGATCCTGGACGACACGGAGTGCATGGTGAGTGTGAAGTGCTTCGTGCTGAGCGCGAGGCGCGCGTTCGGCACGAAGCGTGTTTGAGCAGTCCAGAAGTGGGAAGACACCCAGTCAGGGTAGAGTCGGCCGGTGGGCGGGATTGCGGCGAGTCTTATGGTAACCCGAGCCACTCCGGGTACCTCTGCTACTGTGCTTTGAAATGTCATTAAGAAAAGGCTCTTTTTGTTATTCTGCAACTAATTCAGATAAAGTGTAAGAAATACATATTTCTTCAGTACCACAACTTCGACGACCTTGTCTCCTCCATTGGCCTTTGACGTTCTGTCCCCGGGACAGAAGGTCACTGTTATTGAGGACTTCATGGAGTGCAGATTCTCTAACTACAGCGAGGTCATCTTGAGCGACTACGCGCGCTCCAGCGTCTTCCGTAAGCCCAAGCGCACTTTCGGACGTACTCGACTCCCGCATAAGCTCGTGGACGTAGTGGACGCGATCAAGGACGCGGAAAAAAACTGCAGGAGGGCAAAATTCAGGTAAGCATAGATCACAGACTGCTAGATTGAACGACTTCTCAGTACAAAAACAGCAGATCTTCGGAGCTTTTTTCTTCCGAGAAAAGATTACTTGGTCTATTCGCAATAAACCCAGGTGTTGCCAAGCCTTAGACTTATTGATGGCATCCCTATAAACATGTTACAGTAATGGTATTAGACACAATGATAACTGTCTCAATGTCTCAAAAACTTTCGAATTAAAACAAGGACAATGAATTTTGGTCACATCCGGGGGGAGGAGAAAAAAACCTCTCTGAGCAAGTCGTTGGTGATGTGCAAAGCCTAACTTGTTACATCGTAGATTGGTCAAAACCATCCGTCTGAGCCTTAAGGAGGCTCTGACCTCGTCCTGGGTGCGCTCTGACCCGGATGTCAGAGTCATCTTACTCGTTCGAGATCCTCGGGCAGTGGCAAACTCCGTCCTCAAACCCGGAGCCCCCTGGCATCACACTGTGGCTTCTCCGAGGAGAATTTGCTCAAATATCTTGGAGAATTTAGAAGTTGCTACCGACAACAAGAAAGTTCTGATTGTCAAGTTTGAAGACCTAGTCAATTTCAAGGTCTTGCGTGTACAAGTGTCGGTTTGGGAGGGGGTGTCAATCCAAATTTAATGCCGGGTGAACATTTAAACCTTAACTTTACAGGGTTAATTACAGGAAGTCATTGTAGGGGCGTCTTGTCAGCTTTTCATAGGTTTTCCTTGACAACGCAGTTGGACACTTTGTCCTTAAAAATGGAATACAGTAAGTACAATGGGCTGAAGTGGAAATCACAGGAAAAATGAATCAGATGCTTCAGTGGATCAGGTTCTAAAGAATTAAAGCAAATCCTCCTCTGTTTAAAAAAGTGACCTATTTGGAACCAAAGCTTCCATCATCGACAGATTACAGTAATACCACAATCTGTTATGCTGATAGATCTCTGGTGTCTACTCTATGATCGGGTGGTTGTGCAGCATCTTGAGTACTTGCGGTCATGGAGTTGGGAACCGACAAAGTTGTTGATTTAAAGGTGACATCAATATCACACCCGCTGTGACGACGACACTTCAGTTCTTGCACGGAAATTGAGGGAGTAGCATTTCACTGGAAAAAACCAGCAGATGAGTGAATCCAGCACAAAAGGATGAATAAGTGGACCGAAATAGCAATATTTTGTCACAATGGCTGTGAAATGCGCTTTGAAGCTGATCTTTCCTCACAGGAAATATTCCCTTGTTCAAAAACATATTTAAAAATTGCAATGCACCATAGATTCACGCAAACACGCACATTGTAACATGATACAGCTGCCAGCTTGCAGCTCTCTATCTGTCCTCTCTCTCACTCTAACTCACTCCAGAATACACGCTCTTACTCAGTGTCTTCAGCTCAACCGAACATTCACAGGTCCCAGCATAACTTATAGTGAGTGAGTGTGAGGGCTTCGTTTTCATGAGGATTCAGTCATCATAACGTTCAAAATGTGCGATGGCAAAGAAACACGCTCAGATAAGCATTTACATTCCTCTTTTCCAAGAAGAAAACTTGGATGGGGCCTCAAGTTCATACTTACACCCTTACTTTGTACTTATGGAATAAGTGAATCAGACGCCTCAGTATATCAAATTGTTAGGTTCCGAAGTGATCCACTTCTATCTTCTTCTACCCATATTTTATCCGAAGTGATTCACTTCTTCTTCAGCGCATTCTACTAAATCTTGAAAGAAAAAAATTTTCATTTTGAGTCGAGGCTTCAGCATTTTGAAGTTTTAATAGAAATGCAGCTGCACTCGCAAAAACTACTGTCTTTTGCTTGGGGAATTTTAACTTAACGTAAAATTTGACGATACCGAGGTGGTTCCAGAGGGGATTTAACCGGAGCAATGGAAGGGGATACTTTTTTGGACCATAGGTGCAAAAAAGGTACCCCTGGGGTAGGGGCTGCGGGGTGGTGGTACTTCCCCCTCAAGAATCTGTCCACTTGTACACGCACGTTCCAGATCAAGATCATCCAGAGGATCTTGGAATTCTTGGGCATGCAAGCGTCCTTGGATCTGGTTCTTAGGGACACGAGAGCCTTGGCCAGGTCCGCCAGGGTCCCTCAGATGAGGCCAAAGCAGAAGAAACGAAAGCTTGGAGTAAAGAAAATCCATCAAAATTCACTCATCAGGCAGAGAAATCCCGAAATTCTGGATTCCTCGTACTTTTCCGTGTCTAGACCCAAGGATTACAACTTTGATTCATGGAAGGAGGACTTGAACAAGAGAATACGGGACGATATGGCTCGGGATGAACAGTGCAGATCAGTATTGGAATCATTGAGCTATCCCGAGTTGTGACCAAGACTTGACATGTACAGTATTTACTGAATTGCACGCAAATACGGTATAGTAATAACAAAGTACTTCTTAACCGAGCCAAATTTTTTGCAGCACTCTCATTTGCGAAGTTGAGAAGCTTACACACAGGAAATTGCATAGAATGAACAATTGCCTCTCATGACGTCGCGGTTGGAATAGCAGCATGAGACTTCTCGCCTGCTCATAAATAGCCACTACTACCTGAATCTGTGGCAGCGCTGGAATTACCTCGTTCCTATTTGGTCTCATATGAACTTGAAGATTCAAGTGTGTTACTTCACTTGGCGCACTTGTAATCTGACAAAGTACAGTAGAAGCCGCTTATAACAACAGATTTCTCAGGAAGGGAATCAAAATGCACTTTATGTGGTGAATCCCACTGCAAGCAAGATCACTCAAAGCCGCTTATAAGAACGAGTAGTAAGAGGAATGAAGGATCTCCCCGGGCGGAGGGGTCCGCCACAACCTGATCGAGTGAGCGAAGACAGAATCGCCTCGCCGCTAGGAGGATCCTCTCCACGCCAAGTGATGCAAGGGACGTCGTCGTCGTGTCTTATTACCCACTTACACCTTGGACCCATTACAATGGGGTGATGGCTCACTTTGTGCTGCAACTGGTCTTGTATATGATGTTTCTTTTAGATGGAAACGTGTTTGAGGTGTGACTTACATAGAACTGGTCTTTTGACTTCATTGATCAATCCCTCCTGATAAAGTGAGGTGAGTTTGGTGGGTGCGAGGAGAGCAACGGAGGAATTGAAAGGAGATGGATTTGAATAGAGTGTAAATGCGTACGGGGCTTTGAGCTCTACATTGACTATCTATCAACTTTCGCTTTCCGCACCATTCGAGAAGCATGAATGAACTGTACGATTTTTATTTAAAATTTGGACCTTCTTATATTGTAAGGTGATACAGCTTACAAAAATGCAAATTTGGAAGACGAGTGCATTCTATAGTGTACTACATGTAGACGTTGGTAGTATCCATCAATCATGATCGTCAAGCTTCGCTCACATCTTGACCCTCGATTTCCCTCTGGGCCTTCGAAATCTTGGTCTTGTCTTTCGGCGTGGACTCGCCCGCCTCAACAGCAAAGAGCTTCATCTTCTCTTTGAAGGTCAGCTTGGCTCCGTCCATCTGCTTGTTTACCGCCTTCTCCTCTTGTGCTTTCTGCAGACGCTTCAGCCGAGGGTCCCTGTATCAGTGGGTAAGAACTTATTAAACGCGATGTTCACACCAAGAGAACGGAAGACAGAGACTTGCCTGTAGACTTCCTGTGCCCCTATGACGCTTGGAGTGTGCCCAGTGCTCTTGTTGAAGTCGAACCTCTCCAATGCCAAAGTCGATGAATTCAACAGCGATTCCGCCTCGTTGATGAAAGTCTGCAGCGATGAATAATATTATTGACGACATTGCTTTCACACAGAATACAATACATGTAATGCATCTGTATAACAAGGACATCAGCCATATGAACAATTTTTGCTTTGAGGGCATTGAGGACCATGGCCTACGTGAAAGTCAGTAACGTCGGAGGTCACTAAGTGTTCGGCACTCTGTGTTTAGCTGTCTGCGAGTCTATAATATAGGATATATAAAACATTTTTCGTGCATTTTTCTATCAGCCCGCTCCCGACCCGACTTGACCCCGGCCCGAGCCGCGCTTTGGCCAGCCCGCTCCACCCCTCGAATCAGCTTAAGAGGACTAAGCAGCTTCCCGTAGTAACGAAGCAACAACGGCTGGTTCCCGTCCCTCGGGGCGGGCAAGCCAACTAGTAAGTCAGTTAGAAGTAGAGCCTACCCTCCATTTGCATCACTTACATTGGGGTCTTCCCTGACTCTCTCCACCCGGTCACGCTTCTCATCGTTCACATTGGCATTGGTGTCATACGTCTCTTCCTCTTCGGCAGAGTGGTGGTCAACAGGTGTCATCTCCGTTTCTTCCTCGGTCTTAAAGGAGACCCTCTTCTGCTGCAGAGGTTGCTTGCTCAATCCCACCAACATGTCCAACCTCTGAGTGGCCTTGGCCTCTTCTTCCTCCGCGTCGTCCATCGGGGGTGGCTCCGCCGGGAGCGGCGGTGGTGTGTTGCCACTACCCGTGCTCTCCGCCTGGCGTCGACGCTCAGCATCCCGGAGAATCTTCTCTTCAGCAGCGCGTTGCTCGGCCAACTCCTGCCGCTTCTGCTCCAACTGATGCACCTTTCGGTCCGTGTCCTAGTGATGAGAGCAAGACAATGATGAACAAGTTGGCTTTCCATCTCTTTTAATACATGCAACAATCCTTGCCTCTCCAGATGGAGAAGCCTCGCAGGAGCCTTTGATCAAGAGAAATGCAGCACATACACTGTCTCTACGAAAATTTGACCGCATTACTATTGAGCGAGACACACCTAGAACTCAAATAGCATTAGTTTTTAACTCAATGACTACGGCAACGGCTCGAGAGGAGGAAACGGACCCAACCAAGATCTGGAACCTAGAATGTGAGTTCTTGAGTCAAACAACTGAAAGCGAGGGGGTTAAAGCGATGCTTACTGTATAATTCTTGGGTTATACACACACATAGACAAGACCTCAGACAAATAGGGACGATAATGGCTAATTTGTGCGGCGCGATTGTCATGGCTAGCTCGATCTCTGACCTACATAGTTCTGGCACAATGTCTGTGTCGTAACGGTCCGAACGCTCCTTCGGTCACTGTCAAGGGCAAGGTCACGGAGTAGAGGTCCTAGACGGTCGGCTAGTCCACGAACGAGATCACAGTCCTTTCACGGTTAAGCTACACGTCCGCACAAGTCCGAAGTCCGTAAGTAACAGAACCACAGCAAATTCTCTCCAACCAGTGCTCCAACTGTCTAAACGGTATAACCGATCACCTCGCTCATAAGCATGCATTCATACCAACATGCACTATGAAAGTCCACTATAATAGATGGTACTAGTAGATATATAGAGATAGATAGATGGACAGATGGAAGGAGCAAAACTTACCGAAGCAGAATCTTCTTCCTTTTTGTACTCAGCCACCCTTCGCCTAAACTCCCTCTCCACCGAGGTCAAGTGAAGCTGCTCCAGATGGGAAGCCATTTGATCACCATTACCCTGTCAGAAGAGAACGGGTGCATCAAGGAGGGATAGGAAAGAGGTGCTGTCTCCGTTCAAAGTGACGTGCGTGCAGTCAAAAGGAATTGCAAGAAGTAGCTCGACCTAGCTCAATCGCTCTCTTACCTGCTTCTCAGAGGGCTCCTGGAAACGCACGCGATTTCCCCCCATTCCGTTTTGTGACACTTTTCTGGCCGGAGACGCCTGCTGCTCGCTGAAGTGGACCTCCTTCTTGTCATAGGTGTACTGCCTCTGCGGTTTCTCGGGTCCCACTGGCGTATCCGGGGTGCCGATGATACGTGGCGACGCATGGAATACGTCTTGGGGACTAGGGAGCTGTTGCACACTAAGACGATGATGTTGCTGCTGTTGAACAAGAGGCGGGGGATGTTGCTGGTGGACGGCGCCAACATTCTGGTAAAACGTCTGCTCTTCAAGGGACGACGGCGCCAGGTTCTGCACCGAGTTGGATTGGCCAAAGCTGCGGAAAGGCGGAGGGGCTCCGGCGTTCTGGTAAGTGGGCTGTTGTTGCTCTCCGTACAAAGATGACACGGACTTGGACAGAGGCATCATGTTGTTACGCAAGGGCTCCGGGGCTGCTCCACCATTGTGAGAGGCTCTGGCAGGCACGGGCGACGGCTGCGCTAGCAAAGTGGCCAGCCCGTGGTAGATGGCTCCCTGCTTCGCCACCTCCAGCTCTACCACTGGGCCGGTCTGCATCATGATTTCCGCCGCGCGCTCTTGAGTAATGCCCACCAGGCTTTGGCCATCCACCTTTAGCAGCTGGTCACCAGCCTGCAAGCGCCCGTCGTGGTAAGCGGCTCCGCCGTCGACCACGGCCTTGATATAGATGCCTAATCTGTCTTTGCCCACGCCCTTAGCTGCCACGATGCTCAACCCCATGCCTGTGTTAGATTTGGCCAGCTGGATCACCTGTACGCCTGGTTCGTTGTTCATATAATTGGCTTGGCTTCCTCCGTTGAGCGGCATCTGGTGACTGCTACTCATGTCGCTAGGGACCGGCGATGACATGGCCGGCGTCACGTCAAGTCGGTCCATGTAGATTGTCCAGAATCCAGTTGAAGATGGTTGCTGCGTCATGACGCATAGACCCACCTGCTGGAAGGGCGCTACAAAGTCGACGAGGCCACCCGGCACCCCACGTACAATGTCACAGCTGTACCCATCTTCGGGCAGTAAGAACGGTAGCTGCAGGACTGGATCTTCTTCGAGGCGTACTTCGCGACCCTCTTTGTTCGTTTCCTCGTCCACCGTGTCTTCTGCCACACGAGCGATGGTGTCGATCAAATCCCCGGGGATGGGTGTTTCGTTGGCGTCTGGCTCATAACGATGCAGAAGCGTCTTCAGCTGCAGTGAGTTAAGCTTAAAACAGATGGAGCTGACCGAAGCGATATCCTCGGCTGTGTTCTTGCGAGCTTGCAGGAGGTGCGCTGCCTGCACAACTCGTGCCAGATGACAATCAGCCGCCAGCTCTAATCCCTGCTTCTCTGCCCAAGCTTCAATCCGACCAAGCCTTTTCTTAAGACGCAGTCCCCACCGATGAGTGCAGTAATTAGCGCTTCCACCTTGATGTTCCCTCGATGCCACCAACTGATTAAATGTCCACATGTTGATGAAGTGGAACAATTGCGAAAAGAGCTGAATGGTAAGGGCTGCGTTGACGCGACACTTGCGCAGCAGGTTCATTGCACCTGACAACACCTGCATGACGCCTCTGATCTCGTCATCGTCGCTGGGGTGAAGCATCTGTCCCATAGCAGCTCTGAGGTCATTTTGCTGGCACAGCACGAGTTGCTTGAAGGCCAAATGTACTGTCTCTGCTAATATTTCCTGCGCCTGCCTGGAAAACGATGTGATGTGGCGGTCGCTCTTCAGAAAGTGCAGCAACTCCGATGCGTTGGCCATCCAGAAGGCGAGGCGACTTGGATCATTGCCACTCATGCCCACCGTCGAGAAGATTTTTTCGGCCACCTTGTTCAGCATCTCGGTGAGACGCACGGCCCGCTCCTCGGGCACTAACTCAGGCCGATAGTGCGTGGACGCTCGGAAACGTGTAGCCATGTAAATGGTGTAGGTGGGCGCCAGCTTGAATTGGGCCCGTGATATATCAAGGCTCAGAGTGATGGAATTGAAGAAGGCCTCTTCAGTTTCCTCTCGGAACTCCAATACTGCCGGGAGGATGTTCTCCTTGCCTTCGAAGGACTGTGTCTGCGCCATCTGGCCGTTCTGAGGGGGTCCGTAATGAACGTAGTTTGTGTTTGAAGCCATTTGGTGTTGATATTGCTGCTGTTGGGGATACTGGTAGGGAGGTTGCTGTTCGGGTAGGGTGGCGCTGCTCGCATATTGTCGCATGCGCTCTCGCTCTCCATGGAAGGGATCCAGAAATCTGAAGGTCTTTCCTCCTCGCCCAAATCGCAAAACCCAACCGTGCTGAAATTCATACAGAAATGTAGCAAAGTCGTCGAGAACTCGAAGCAAGGAGGCTGTATTACCTGCAAGATTGTGGTCTCGAAGATCCTATTCTGGTTCACGTAGGTCTCGGCCTCTCTGTTACTAGGAGTGATCGTAACGATACCGTCAGTCTGTGCCAGAACACAGTGCCTGGGATAGAGGAACGGGCCAGGAGACAGTAGCAAGCACTGGCCGCTAGCTTGGATGGCAGGGTCTGTGCCGACCTCGGTCACATTGGGCGGAATGACAAAGCGAAGCGGCACCTCGTTGGTCTCCTGGTTGACCTCGACAATGTATGGCAGCTTGTCAAGCAGGGCGGTCTCTGACGCAAATGGCCTCTTTTTGCGCTTGCGTGGGTAAAAGTCCGGAGGCTTGGGGCGAACATGGAATGTCACGGTACCTATGACAAGAAAGCAGGATCTTAATGAAGATATCAAGACATTTCTCTTCTTCTGCCATACCTCTTGAAGGAGGATGATTCATGAGGATGGCGAGTGGGCATTCGTCGTCATCTAGGTAATATTCCCTGCTGTTCTTGGCAGCGCCGTCGCCTTGCGGCCCTCCTCCACCCACTTCGGTTGTAGCCTGGACCAAGCAATACTTATGCGCCTGTCGACGATCTTTGCCGTACTTGTCAAGCATCTCCTCCACGACGAAGGCGGCGCAGTCGTCGATGGAGAGAAGGAGAGTCTTGTAGGGCACGTCCCTGCAGAGCGCCTCGCCGTAGATCTTCAAGGTCCCGCCGGTGTCTGGCCCGCCGTCTTTGCTGCGGAACTGCTGCAGCTTCTTCTCCAGCTTTTGCTGCCGCCTCCGCCGCATCACCGCCTCGGGATTCGAAATGGAGCGGGTGAAGCTGGTGTCAGGCAGTTCTGCAACGAAATGGGACCTCAAGGAACCTTGACAGGAATGCACAGACAAGAGGGGAAACTTTTGGGTCTTTGCGAAAGAAGAGGAAGTTTGTCCCTTGGCACGCAAGTAACAGATCAGGCAGGCGGCGGATCCTGCATTCGGCACAATCAAGGTTACACACAAATGCAAGGAGTAGCAAAAGGTGAAGTTCAGCAATCGCGCCAAAGAGGACTATCTATGCGGTACGCGGCTCCCTCCCCCTCCCCGCTCGGGTTGCTGACATCAAGCTAAACTGCCCGTTAACTGAATGACGTGTAAAACTCAACCTATCACGGGACGGAAGTCATGAGTGCCTGCATCAAAGCCAAGACGCAGCAGAGGAACCTCTTGCCCCAATTCTCCCCACGCTACTAGCGACAAATCCTCATTCCAAGGAAGTTGTAGACAAGTATGAAAATAAGCTTCGCGGAGCGGACGGGGGAGGAGCCACACTCCGTGACGTCACTGGGAGTCCGTCTGGACTCAGCGGCCCTCACGTTGCTTCTTACCTTCCTATTATCTTGTCTGCAGCTTTCTTGCACCCTGTTGCGCTTTTTTGTCCCCTCACAGAACCTAGCGACCTTTGGCCCGGACGATTAAGTTTCGCATGCTTGCGCATGGCGTCGGTTAACCCCGGGAGTGAAGCCTAGTGGAAATGATGGACCCGGGGGCTTGGACAGTTCCATAAAAATTTCACTTTCGTCAATGTTCCCCCCTCTGAAAAAGTCAAATTTCCAGCCTCTTTGGCGTGCTGCCCAGTCCAGTTAGTCTCGTTTTGAGCACTGTAGCACCAAAATGAGCATCCCTGACGTTGAACCTCTATACTCGACGTTGGCTCAAGTATCACATCTACATGTCCACATCAAAATTCCACACGCTTCAGTACAGCGCATGGGGTGAAGTCATGCCCGTGGAAAATCTTCACGCCAAGGACTGTATACGAGATGCCAGTTAATGCTTTCATTGCATAGAGACACGACACAGCAGAAACGCTACTCTGGGGAGGGCATCTCCCCGCCGACGGACTTGCCGGCGCTTATTGTCAACTTCACCACTTCCTACCTGCCAAGCTCATCGACTCGTCCATTTGTAGCGCAACTTCTCCCCCAAGATGAGAGCTTCCGGCAAGAAGAAACTTCGAATACTACCATGAGTCTCTTCTAGAAGAGTGGCCGCCACCATCATCGACGAGTGCTTGACCCAGAGCAACTGCGAGAGCTACTTGACCAAGATAAATCGCTACACGACTATTAACACGCACGGCAAGTGCGATGCTCCCTGCCCGGGATGAACCCGTTGCGACTGCTTGCAATTCTTTGATGCCCGCTTCATCGTCTTTCTGGTGTCGGAGCCTCATCTGTGCCAGCACTACCAGTCCAACCTGCTGTGGAGCGTCCTGAGAGTTGCCAACGACATGGTTCTGGTAACTTTTGGCGGAATCTCTTCCTCCAAAGTACCCATTCATGAATATGCTTAACCACAGTTCTGTCGGATTGGCGCACTAACAGCAAAAAGTGCACACTCGCCCAAACAAAGTACCTCTCGTAAAGGCAGACTCTGCAGTTGAGATTCGCTCGCTGGTCTTGCCGGCTGAGCAAGATGTCGAAGGACTCGCAGTGGAGACGTGAGCAAGGCCATGAGAAAGCCGCAATGCACAAGGTAGGGGCCACCTTGGACTTCAAGGGGAAACAGACATGAACGAAAGAATACTTGCTACTCGACTTACCCGTGTACAATTTCTCCGCCACTCCTTCCTGCTTGTTCTCCTTTTCTTTAAGCTTGTTGAGTTTCTCCTGCTTCTTCAACTGCTTCTTTTCACGCTTGGACAGTTTTCGCTTAAAGCTGGTGTCCTCTTGTGTGGAGTCTGGCATCCTGCTGACCTCATCAATGCGCCTGAGTAGAAATCTACCCTCGCGGTCGTCCTTGTGCCAGTTGAGCTGTACCAGCAGCGGCTTCTCCTCTGGATTGAGGCGGCGCTCGCTCGACTTGTGGATCTCGTAAAGTGCGTACTCTGGCACTTCGAGCATCTTCATGTCCGGTCGAAACTTTTCAATGAGCGTCTCAATGATGGCCTTGGTCGTGGCGGTGGATGAGACGCGGATGCACTTAGTGGCCACCTTCTGCCCGACACCCTCCTGGTCCTGCGACTGGTAATAGAACCGCATCACGCCGTGGAACTCGAGATCCTGCAGAAGAAAGCGTCATCAATGAGAATACATATAAGCCGAAACATACATATCAATGCTGCATGCCTCTCCTCACTCGTGCGTGCATGTTTGTGATTCGTTCAATACGAGATTTACATAACGTTAGCATCTGCTGCTGCAGCAGCAAAGTGGACTCCACGCATTCCGTAGCTACAGGAATGCGTAAAACGCCTGTCTTTACACGAAGACATGAGGGAGGGCAGGCAGAGCAAGAGGAGACGCATGTTGTACGACACAATCAACCTCCTGCTACGCACGACAGATGTCATCACCTCTGCGTCAGCCAGCGCAAAAAAAAGGATGAGTGCAGCACGCACAAGTACACTATTTGCGATGCCTGGATCGCATTTCATTCATGGAGGCGTCATCGTCGTCAGAGGCGCTTACGCCGCCACAGACGCCGACGCCGGCCCTGTAGTCTCAACATGAGTCACTCGTGCGCGAGGGCTTGCGAAAAACGCACTTATTAAGGACGAACAACGGTCCAGGACAGAGTCAGAGCAGCGTTTGCACCTTGCATGGAGGAGAAATTCCTCTTTTTTTCTCCTCTACGTCCGATTTGTCATCGGTCGAGCAGACGAAAAAACAGTGCAGGCGTAGAGAGAAGTTCAATAATTCTTCTGGCTGCCGCTGCACCCGGGGCACCCGGGCGTGGCGCTTCACGCAAGACTTCGCGACGACACCAAGGGAGAAATCGTATGAATGCTCCACCGAATGGATCTTATTCATTGACTCACTCACTCATTGGGCTTCTCCGTCACTCACCTCGTTGGGCAGCGATAGGGCAAACAGGTCCAGACGGTTGTCGTTCCACTGGTTGATGATGCCGCACAGCGTCTCGTAGTCCTGCCTCATGCGGGCCAAGCGCTCGGGGTCGCCCGAGATCGCGGGGCCGGCGACCCGGGATGAGGGGGGCGCGCCCCCGGGAAGCCGGGGTGGCGGCCCCACGCCCAGGGCCGGAGACATGGCCGGCTCCTCGCGTACGAGATACTCTTTGACGCCGGTTCGCCCGATCTGCGTCGTCGGCGTCTTTGTTCTCGGACTTCACTGTTCTGGTCGCTGCTTCTTCTTCTTAGCACGCGCGCGCGCCGCCGCCGCCGTTGCCTTCGCCACCGCCACCACCGCCGACGTCGCCGCCGCCGCTGCCACCGCCGCTGGGCGTTTGCTCCGGGTCGGTAGGACTCTCCGGACTTCGCAGCGGAGCGAGAGAAGAGGGAGGGGCCGATCAGCTCAGGTGAAGATTATTCTAGAGTAATGGTGGAAACGAGCCTGGCCCGAGGGCTCTCGAGGGCAACAAGCGTTCAACCGTCTGGCTCGATGAGCCTTAAATACTTTACGTACACAGTATGAGCATGTACGTGCTCAATATAGCATGATACATTAGCGCTGTCTGTGTAAGGTGAGTGCGATCACATGTTTTCTTTGCCGCTAGCCCCTCTCGAAGTGCTGCAGCAGCATCAGTACGATGTGGGGCTCGAGCTCGACAGAAATGTGGCTCGTCGCACCCCCAACGAGGACGAGCGCGAGAGCAGTCAGTGGGCTCACCTCACCTTTGCCTTTGCCTCCCTGGCTACCGCTGCTGTCGCCGTCTTCGCTGCCCTCGTCTCCGTTGCCCTGACAGGGGAGAAAAGTGCGGAAAAAAGCACCAAAAGCGGTCGAGATCGTTTGGTCAAGACAGTTGAACGCACAGCAAAAGGGAGATGCTTCTTAGGTTTTTAACTTTTCACGTTTGTAGAGGTACTTTAAAGAAGGCACTGGGACAGTCAGAGGTCCCTTGTTTCACTCATGGGGCACGTTATCCTTGCCTCATGGATTGGGACCAGGCTGGTCTTCTGATCGTGGTGGGCTGAACTGGCCTGGTAGTCGAAGCATAGATAGCTGTTGCGGGGCTGATTTTGACGTGGCTAAAGCTCTAAACAAACAATCAGCAGACAAGGTGGAACTAAGATATGTTTATCTGCGTGGATATATAAGGCATGCGCGCATGCCTTTTCCAAACAGCACCATATATACCTGTACATATGGGGCTAGTTGGAGAAGATACTTTTTCCGAAAATTATGTCTGGACGTCCTGGGTGTTAAGATTTTACAAAAAATGCTTTTTCTTAACGACAATGTACTTTGCACTCTTTCACCTCCAATGTAGTTAGTATACAGTATTTAGCGTGTACACTCTCCTAGTGTTCACACTCTCCTTTTAGCCCATAGCTGTTAATTGGATTAAGCTACAAAAATGGTTCACCCCTTCTTTGGAACGCCAAGGATCAAACCAAACTTACACGCACTTTTTGTAGGACCACAGTGCCGTTGAATTATTCTTATGTAGTGAAGTTTGCTATTGTAAATAACTTGTATTCATATGGTGAAAAAAATTGCATCAGTTCTGTTTTAGCACAGATTCTCAGAGTTCCATTGATGGGTGAACCACTTCTGTAGCTCAGTCCATTCGAAAGATTTGGCCAAAAAGATATGCTAACTACACTCACCTAATAGAATGTGCTATTCAATTTTGAGTTTGAAGTGCTCATGGTGATCTACCTATTTTTTTTTTTTAACAAAAAAGACTTTTACCAGTGATAACTATGCCTACGGCCAATTTCTTAACATGACATCTGTTGGAATTAGCAATATTGAATATTTCGAAGTAGCCTTACATATCCACAAGTATATATTCACAATCTTTGGTAGAATCAGAGTATGAAGGAACGCTTCGCATTAGGGACCTCGTTTACCTCAAAGACTCTGTATTGCAGAAAACTACTAACAATTATTACCAGAGAGACATTCTCTTCGGTGTGAAACAAGTCCGCCCTATCGTCGTTCCTCTTTTGCATCACCAGATTGTTTTGATGTAAAAAAATCAATGACGCTAGGAAAAGGAGAAGAACTGCACCGATCTGCCCCGGGTCAACAGTGTGTAGCTGGGCTGCTTGGGGAGGCTGGGGAGGCAGTCCTACCACAGCAGTCTCGACAGCTGCCACAGCTCCTCGGGTAGCTGATTCTAGAGCCAGTGCTCTAGCTGATTCCAGCGAGCAGCAGACAGCCATTGGGAGCTGATTGCCGAGGACGTCAAGGTTGGACCTGGGCAAGTCCGCCGAAATGACGACCGTGCCCCAGTCCATCTTGACTCATTCGCAGCGAGTCTGCAGACTTTATAAGAAGGCTCTAAAGAACGCATTCGATTTCCAGGCAAACAGGTATAATATAAGATCAGATGAGTGACAATGTGATTGATGTCTGGACGTAAACTCTTTTGGTCTCCAGGATCGACTACCGGTACCAATGCGCTCTCATCCGACAGCGCTTTGAAGTCACTAGGAAGGAGACTGGTAAGAAATCGTGCATGACTTTGTGACATTGATTGCATGTGACATTTTGGACGTCTCAGACATGCGCAAGCTCGCGGCCATGTTGGAAGAGGGCGAGGAGGAGGTCTTTCGGGGCAAACACATACTGCCCGCCATCTATCGAGACGACCCGGGCGGAATCACCTACAGTAGAATTGTGGATCCACCGGACTGGGTCCTTGATTTTTGGCACCCATGGGAAAAGGTGATGAACATACGGTATCCGTCTCCTGTTCTAAGTGTACATTGCCCATTATGTGCAATTATGAGTAATTAGAATAGAGTATGCAACCGTTTCGTAGTGGCCAAAAGGGAGCCGCAAAATGGGTTGTTTTTTTTTTGAAAAAACGAAAGAAGAGGGTGAGGGGAGGAAACACGACTGATGAATGAGAAGACGGTGAAGTCAGATATTACTTTTGACTCACACTGTAAGCATCACAATATCATTAACATGTACTTCCTTTACCTGTAGGTGTTGTACATGGATTACTTCGCCACTCGTGAAAAGAGGAAGAAAGAATATGAGGAATACTACGACAACCACATTCTCAAGAAGGGCGAGGTAGACACGACAAAGCTGCCATATCCTAATCCCTAACCCTTGGTATTGGTTGGTAGTCTTGACAGTAGTTAATTGAACAATATACGTACCACGTTACATCATGCTCAGTTGTACGTCCTTACACTATTAGAGGAATGCTTGTAAAGGAGAATGTGCGGTGCTCATGGTAGTGCCAATGGGTATAAGGCCAGCTGACATGAGAAGCATCGAGTACTTGCAACAAAACTTAGTAATTCCTCTCTGACAATCATAGAAAGGTGTCCTAAAAATTTCAAGCAAATCGGTCAAGGAGAAGGCCAAGTACGATGCGGGGGCGAGGGCTATCACGGTACGACTTTCAGTGGCCTTTGTGACGACTGCCAGTGGTGACGTTCTTGGTCAAGAACGATGTCACAACTTCAATACTCCTTCAATATTGCTCCTACTGTGTAAGCATCTAAAATACACGCCATCTACGTTATAGCCGTATTACTCATCTTTTGCATTGGCATGGCCCGAGTAGCAACCAACGGCAATCTGCGCTAAACCGCCGAACCCGAACAAGTGTACTTGAAAGTTAAGTACGAGGGGAGAGCAATTAGTTCAAGCAACACATCTGAGATGATGCCAAAATTTCCTGGCTCTATATTTGGTTGAATCGATGAGTAAATACGCTGTTCAGCTCATTCGGGCCAAAGGAGACAAACAACAGCCAAAAAAAGTTCCCCATCCCATCTCCACTCCACCAATAGGGACAATCAGTGTGGCTCTGAAGCATGGAGAGCTACTGCGATGCTGCATAACTCATTGGCGCTGATTCTGACATGATTGAAGGTCAAAAGAGTCAAGTGAAGTCAGCACCCAAGAGCTGATCAGCGCAAAGGAAGTATGGCCATGACGAATAGGTAGGGCTGAAGCAGCCCTATCCTTCACTTTGAGGATTGTCACCTAGACACCACCATTGAGCATGATAGGATTGCAGTCTGCTATTTCGGAACAGATGCTGAGTATGAGTAAATGTACACACACACAAACGTGCACAAGCACAGTCCTGACTTGATTGTTGGGTCTCAATCCACTTTTGGGCGAGGCTTGAAACTCGTCTTGAAGAAAAGAAATAACGTTCTCAGGGACATGATCACAGGGATGCCCACCGGCAGAAATAATGGAATGTAGATTGCATATTTCTGATCCTCCGGGAAGTACAGAAGTGCTAGGAGGGATGGGTCAAAGAAAGCTTCCTCCGAGGCCTTGAAGGCTTCCAGCGCGGCTTCCAGGGCGCGGCCGAGTCCTCCTGTCTGAGCAACTTCTTTCTCAGCAGTTGCATGTGCCATGACAGCGGTGAAGACTCGCTCACCAATGTCATCATTGATGACAATGTTGGAAATCTGGGACAGAAGATGGGCCAAGGCCTTTAGTGTCATCCTAGTTTGTCCCAGACCCTCTAGAGTGCGCAGGCGATAAAGGTAATCTCGTTCCCAGTCCCTCACGGAGTTTGAAGGTGACTTCAACAGGGCGAACTTGTCTCGCACGTCCAAAGCCTCGTAATCTTGCAGCCCAATGAGTAGTCGAAACTGCGTGAGAAAAACTGCGAAAACCTCGTCAGTGTCAATAGCTACGTCCACTCGGTTAAGAGATGTCTTGTGCATCTGCACGTGGTCGGGGAGGTTGCATATGTGAACGCCACCCCAGCGCGGGAGCAGGAACGAGTTGCTCTCCAGTTTGTTTCCCTTGTCCTTTTCTATATACAGTGGACTTTCTCCAACAGGTGGGACGTACGCGAGAAAGTTCAGTCCTGGAAGTGACGACACATGAGAGGCAAGACGAGACTCCACAGGATTGATTGCCAGGCCCAAGTCGGTTGCCCCGACCAAAAACTCGTCACTTCCTTCTTGTTGCTTGGGTCTCAGGTTGAGCCTAGTTAGGTAGAGAAGCTGGCTCTTGACGCTGAATGTGGAGAAGTTGCCCAGAGATCCCACGAATGGGATGATCCACTTCTGGACTGCGGATGGTGCATCCCACTCTGCCAAGATCCTATCAGGCTCTGGAACTAGAAGGGAGAAGAGGACATCGTATCCGGCGGCCGTTGGGACCCTTCGCAATCGTCCCCGTCGATCAGATGCGTTTTCTTCATGTCTAAGAGGATCACAGATAATCTCAAGTGACTCAACGTTCTTGAGTAGAAGTACCTGGGCGCCTCCAGTGATGTCAGAGTTGAGTTCACAGCTGCCTCGCCTAGAACGACCTCTTTGAGCACAGCAACGACGGAGGACGGAGTTGCAGCATTGGAACCAAAGAAAAGAGAGCGGTGATTGCCGAGGCTGATAGGGGAGGCTAGCGAGAAGCTGACTGATGCTGGCAGCCCGAAGAGCACTAGCATTCCTACTGGAAGGTTGCGTTGAAGTTTGGCCAGACTGTGATCAAGTTCTCCTAAGGATTTTGCTGAATCCAGGAGTTTCTTCTCCTCAGTATTGGGAACTCGACTGTTCAGGGAGAAGGTGTACGACGGAGAGTCTGAAGGAAAGAAGCCTGTGAGCAAATCGATTTTTTTAAAAAAAGGAGAAAATTTCGCATCTTTACCACTCAAATGCTCCAAGATCTTCGGCCCCCAAAAGTGTCCATCCTTGGCATCCTCAGAAACGAGCAACAAATCAACCTTCAGCTTCACCTGGGCGAGTGCGTCGATCTCTGCATAGGGCAGGGACACCCTATACACCTGGGTCGTCTTCCACCACACTGGAAGACCCAGGACAAACATGAGAAGGACATAGGATAGGGACGAGGAGATCAAGTCCAAAGGCCGCCACTTGGAGCACGCCTCGACCTTGTCCTTCTCTCCTCTCATCGGCGTCATGGTTGAACGGCAACAGGCACAAAAATCAATTCATACTTTTCACTTCAGTTTTTATCTTTCTGTCTTGTTTATACTTCAAGCTCCTCGACTAAAGTTCCCAGCATCCTGAGCGAGAGTCTTGGTGTGGTCCATTGAAGTACTTTTGAGTTAATATTTGACCGACGCCAGACGATTTCCCATAAGATTACAACTACAATCGTGGTTATTTAAAAAGTAAACAAATCATCCATTCAAGCATCTGGTGCAGACTCTGAAATCCACTCTGGTCCGGATAATGGTGCTCTGGGAACACTCGGAAACTCTGCTGTAGCGAGCTTGCGCCGTGCTTGTGCTGCGTCGTTCCGGCCGGCAGCTGCTGACTACAACAAGAGGCAATAACTACTCCGACGACGAACTACCTAATGAGGTGATGGAAGATTCCAAGAGAGGTGAAACAGAGCAGCCGACGCTAATGGACACGTCCACCGCCGACAACGGCGCCGGGTCATCCGCACAGGAGTCTTCAGGTTCCAACGTGAACAGAGTCGTCCTTTCCCGGGACGAGTTGGGTTCCGTCGGGGCAGATAGGCTAAGGCAGCTATGGTGGGAGCAAGATCGCTACTTGGACCAGCTGGAGATGCGGCTACATGAGGCCACGGCCGCGGCGGAGTCGAACAAGGCACGAGCGGACGCCGGCAAGAGAGAGCAACTGCTTGTCATGCGTCTCTCTACCAAGGAGCAGGAATTGCAGGAGCTGGCAGCACAGATTGCTGAGCTTAAGTCGGCACAGGCGCCATCCACGGGGCAGCTCAAAGCGACCTTGGTAGATCCGGGGGTTAATCTGATCATTCAAAAGCTGAAGGTGAGAGACCGATTATGCCTAACGATTATCTGTCTGGCGAACATGTCCTGATTGCGACCAAATTTGCCGTAATGGGAGGGATCCCCGGGCGACGAAGCTCAGACCCTGTGGCGGGGCGCAAAATTTGGTACCCCCTCAAAGGGAGAGTAACCACACAAAAGGAGTAACTGAGGATTGAATGCAAGGTTGATCCCACTTTTTTAGTAAAGTGAATTGAAACCCTTTAAGCCACTGCAGCGGGGAAAATCTTCCTCGAATAGGATAGTCATATCCCAAAGGGTTGACCCAGATGGTCTGCTCATGTGACGGCCATTACCAGATCGTGTCACAAACGCTTAAGCAAACGTTTAAGCGTCTAAAGGTTAAGTTGTAACGTTACTTTCTCCATCATGTAGAAAGAGCTAGACGATACGAAGAAAAAGATGCAAGAGACGCAGGAGGAACTGAGCGCGTGGAAATTTACTCCAGACTCCGCAACGGGCAAGCGCCTGATGGCCAAATGTCGCCAGCTGCTGCAAGAGAACGAAGACATCGGAAAGATGATTTCCAGTGGTCGCCTGGCCAAGTTGGAGGGCGAGTTGGCTATGCAAAAGGCACTTTGCGATGAAATGAAGAAGAACCAAGAAGAGATGGACGATTTCGTGCAGGAGCTCGATGAGGACGTCGAAGGAATGCAGAGCACGATCTTCTTCCTTCAGCAACAGTTGAAGGAGGCCAAGGAGACCATCTCATCGTATCAGGCCGCTGAGAAAAAGGCGACTGAGCAAGATATCAAAACAGAGTGTGTTGATGAAAAGCGAGACGTTATGGAGTCCAAGGAACAGCCTGACACCGACGACGTTGCTGATCCGGCCAAAATGGAAGAGGACGACTGTGTCAATCAAGATTCCATGGAACAGCATGAACTTGAAGAAGCTGTCTCACCAAGCGAGCATCTGGACGCTGGTGTGATTGACGAAAACTCGCAAACAGACGATATGACAGATAAAAAAGCGTCCTCGGAGACGTCGTCTCCACCATCCACTCGTGGACGAGCCACCAGAGCCAGGAACTCTGCCAATTCCCCTTCTTCTCCTAAGGAGAGCCCACGTCGAGGCCGATCTGCGCGCGGTCGAAAGCGTAACGCGTCAGTAGAGGACGACGCCTCAGCTGCAGCCCCTGCCACCCCTACAAAAAAGGCAAGAAAGAGTCCTGGCAGACCTAAGAGGAAGTGTAGAACGACTACGTCAACCAAGGATCCAGAGTCAAAGATCGAGGAAGATGAGGAAGTGGAGCAAGCGACGGAGGAGGAGATCTGAAAATCTTGCATTTATTACGTCTAAATGAGGAAATACAATATACTGCTGTAAAACTATGCCGCAGTACAGCTATGCAATATACTGCTGTACAACAGTGGGTGGTTTCTTAGTCTCATGTTAATCTACTCTGCACGTAGCGTACATAGGGGATCTCCTCAACGCTCCTTAGACACCGCCTTCTTTGGCGTCTCTTCGTCGTCGTCACTGGAATCTACATCAGAGTCCGACAAGTCCACGCCCAGCCTGAAAAGTAGACACCAATTAGCATGAGATGAGTCATGTTTTCGTGATCCCACTTACCACAATCCTTTCTTTGAAGGCTGAACTTTGGGCTCATTGTCGTTTCTCCTCTTTGTGCCACGTGTGGACGGGGTGGGCTCCTCCGCGGCCTTCGACTTGAGGGCTATTGAGATTTAGCTAATGGACTTAAACCAATAGGTTAAAGAGAAAGCTGTCAGTGAACCTACCCTGAGCCATTGCATCGTGTACTCTCTCGGTAGCCTCCTCTCGCTCTTTGGAGTATTTGGGGTCGCGGAACTCGTGTTTGTTTTCGCCCTCCACAAGTCTCTTGAGCGAGGCCAACTTGGCCTCTTTCTTCTCCTGGGCCTCACGTTCCCTCTCGGCCCGCTTGGCTACGTACTTCTTAAGGCGGTCTTCCTCGTTGATATCTCTAAGCCTGCGGCCGCTTAGGTCTCTGCACGCCTCTTTGTTGGTAGTCTTCTCTATCTGCGCGCCCAGCGCTCTAAGCATGGATCCGAAGCCGCCCTTGCCTCCGGGGAGTCTGGGCGCGGCCGTAAGAACGGCGTCGCTCCCCAGGACGGAGTTCTCGTCCACCCGGCGGCCATTTAGCGTGAGGATGAAATCGGTGGACGGCCAGAGGTCGCGGACGCTTTCCTCGACCTGGGAGACGGTGGTTGCCTCCACTACGAGGCAGCCGGTGCCGAGTACTTTGATGAAGACCATGACATGAGCGTCGTCCTTGACGACCCTCTTGACTAAGTTGAAGACCAGAAAGCTGCAGACAATGCGCACAGCTTCCTTGAAGTGAAGTAGGGGTGGAAAATGGCTGGAGTCAAACCTCGATGACAACGTTTGGGTTGGGCTCGAACAGACTCAAGCTTGAACTTCAGGTTGGCGGACTACACGTATTAGGACTTACAACTGAACACAGTGGGCACAGTTTCATCTTACCGCTTATCCCCGGCCAAAACCTGTTATAAGACGTGATTTCTATTGTAATCATGGCGTTTGATACATCCACTTATTTGGTGTTACAACCGTTAAAGAAGACTCGATGTTACTAGGCTCAAGCCCGAAGAAATTGAGCTTGGTGCACTCCTACTATTGAGAAGCGTCGGCCAAGACCGCAGCAGCGCTGCTCGGGCCTGGCTGCACCAGGCTGCACCTAGCTGGGCTGGACTGGCAGGTGGGGTCAGAAAGCGTCAGGTCCAGCGATGTCAACAGTTGTAGCAGGTAGCAGGTGAGTGACGCCGCCGCAGTCCTCGTCCTGTGCGGCGACGTCCACAGGCTACTGGGAAAGAGCGAACGAACGAAGGCAATGAGGCCGAGAGGGCAGAATGTTTGAAGCCCGGCGAATCAATGGTGCTCGATTCCTACCCCTTCATTCCCTCCCTGTCCATGTCCGAGGAACTATTCTGGACCGTCTTTGGATTCTTGGTCTCATTGAAACTCACGCTGGGCGTGCACGTCTTAAATGCACTGTATGCATCGCAATGCAGAATGTGCTACAATAGTATAGGTCATAACTCATACTGAGGAGCAGATTCATCCATGCAAGTGCAGTCCATGGGGTTACACACAGTATCAAGTACATCACGGTGTAGTGCGCAGGGGCCAACGATGTTTTCTGCTACGTCGCGCACACTTCCATAGTCTCGCAACCGATCCTAGTGTGATCATTGATCAGCTGCGTTCCATACTCTTGACATCACTGTGAAGTGCCACGCGTCTGACAGTGACAGCGTGGACGACGCGCATGCGAAGAGCTCAGTCGCTTCAATGCGCATGTGAATCGTCAATGCCGCTACCCCATTGAAAATTCTTCCTCGTTTGCGTTCCAAGCACTCGTACGGTTCCATAGCAGAAATCTCATTCTCCGAGTATTGGCCAGGAGAAATCTTCTACCTGTTCTTCCTGCTTGCTGTTCCTGTTCGCTGATGACATAAGACTCGACTTGTGTGCAGGCGCCGGTAGCAAGATGTGAACCGACTCCGTACTTGACTGGGAGGATTCAGATCGACCAGGGAAACCGTGAGGACGGCAACCAAGATGAGTCCTAAGACTCCGGCCAAGCAAAGGCTCAAAACAGACAGGTGAGGGTGGTTTTTTTATTTGTTACTCGCGGTACTCCGAGGAAAGTAGCCGTGCTCATGCATCTTGCAAGGACCCCTGGGTTGGCTTCTCCTCATGACCACGAAGACATTGACAGGGGCAGCAGCACCAGCAAAGACAGTAACAGTTGGTGGTTGTGCTTCTCCCTCTTGGTCGTGGCAACGTTGGTGACCCGATTCTACCGTGTCTGGGAGCCGGCATGGGTGTGCTGGGACGAGACTCACTTCGGCAAAATGGGCAGCTGGTACATCAATCGTACCTTCTTCTTTGACGTGCATCCACCCCTCGGAAAGATGTTCATCGGCGCTGTCGGATACCTCTCAGGTTACAACGGGACCTTTGCATTCGAAAAGCCTGGCGATCTCTACCACGACCACAACTACTTGGGTATGCGTGGGGTAAGTGTAACAAGAGATGCAACATCAGGAAGTCCAACTGTACTCTTTCTCTACTCACCAAGGCATGTACCTTCCTGGGAAGCTGCCTGACACCTTTCACCTTCTTGACAGTCTGGGAGTTCACTAGGTCACTAACTGCGTCCGTCATAGCGGGGTGCCTGGTGCTCTTCGGCAAGTACATGGCTAAGTATACTGTATGTCATTTATGTCTAACTCTTTATCCGTTCATAACAGATATTGGCATGCTCATCCTAAACCGATACATCTTGCTGGACCCGATCCTGCTCTTTTTCATCTCTGGTGCCACCTATGCCATGGCCAAATTTCGCAACGAAGACCTGCGAGCACCCTTTACAGGCAGCTGGTGGACATGGCTGTTCTTACAAGGCGCCGGACTGGGAGGGGCCATCTCGGTCAAGTTTGTGGGATTATTCGTAGTCCTGCTGGTGGGCGTGCAGACCATATGGCAATTGTGGGAGGCACTGGGAGACTTGCGCCGGCCCCTGGCCAATGTGATGCGCCACTTGGCGGCCAGGGCGCTCTGTCTGATCGCGCTGCCACTGGCCATTTATGTCGCTCTTTTCTACATACATCTGAGCGTGCTCGACCATTCGTAAGTCAATTCTTTTCACGTCGTCATTCCTCCTTTATAGTAGAGTCACAAGCTTTTGTTCGAACTGTGAATGGACCGCATTCGCCATTGGATCTTAAAGCTTCTTCATATCCTTTCAGAGGCAATGGCGACGGCCACTTCAGCTCCTCCTTCCAGACGTCTTTGAAGGGTAACGCCCTGTCGAACGCCAGCATGCCGAGGCACGTGGCCTTTGGCGCTGTCATCACCCTCAAGAGCCAGCGGGCTGGTGGCGGATATCTGCACTCACACTTCCACCTCTTCCCGGCTGGAGTCGGCGCAAAGCAACAGCAGGTCAGGGAGAGCAACTCCAATGTTTCCATGCAATTCGATGCCAGATAGGTCGGATTCTCCTGCTCACGTATGCACTTGCTCATTTAACTCATGTCTTCAGATCACTGCATACGCACACAAAGACGACAATAACCGTTTCATCATAAAGAAGTGGGACTCGGAGCCGCCGGCTTTCTTCTCTGACGAGTGGGAGCTCTCTGAGCCAGAGTTGGTCCGCCACGGAGATCTGGTACAATGACACCTGTGCTTGCAACTACCGAGATGGAGTGTATGTTATTAACTTTCTTCTTCGCTAGGTGCGCCTCCACCATGTTCCCACTGGCAGAAATGTGCACAGTCATCAAGAACATGCACCAGTTTCTAAGAAGATGTACCAGGTTACTGGATATGGAGAGGTAATGCTGGTGGTTGCGTTCTGTTATGACACTCGTGCATGTCGCACAGGTATATTTTGTCTGTTGCAAGCCGTACGTGCACATAAAAAGTAAGTCTAGCTGTAGCATGACTACTTCTAATCTCATCTTCCTCTGTCTCATGCGCAGAAAGGAGTGGGCGATGCCAATGACGTATGGCGCGTTGAGGTGGTCGGTGGCTCCGCTAACGACCCCGTCGAGACTGTGACCTCAAGGCTAAAGTTTCATCACTACTTTCTGAAGTAAGATGCTGATACTGCTTGCATTTTGCATTGCTTGCTTGCATTTTGCTTTGATATTTGCGCAATGTGCATCTCGGCAGATGCGTATTGACCGTCCCGGGGAAGCAGTTGCCAAAGTGGGCATACGAGCAACAGGAGGTGGCGTGCAACCCTACTACGAGGGACCTGAACTCGGTATGGAACGTTGAGGACAATTACTACCCCAAGCGTAAGCGTATCAAGTAGGTCATTGCTAGTACAAATTGCACCACTGTCACATTTCTTTTCAGTTGAGAACATTAGCTTCGGCAACTTCGCCCCAGGGTTTTTGTCCCGCTTCGTGGAGTCTCACACTGTAATGTTCACAGGCAACGCGGGACTCAAGCCCAAGGAGGGCGAGTACACGTCTAGACCATGGGAATGGCCAGTAAATTTTAGAGTAAGTTGTTTAGTGACAAGAGAGCCTAGACACTATGCAAGCAATGGCGAAGTGGAATATGTACATCCATCAATGACTTTTGTAGGGCCAATACTTCTCTGGCAACGATCACCGCGTATATCTGCTGGGGAACCCTATCATTTGGTGGGGCAACCTTTTGCTGTTTGGCCTCTTCCTCATAGTCTTCGCCTACCACAGCATGCGGAGACAACGTGGCTATGTCTCCAACTGCATGACAGCGAGCTCGAGCAACTTGCGAGCAGGGGGCTGGTTGTTACTCGGGTGGATGCTGCACTACTTGCCCTTCTGGGGAATGGGACGCGTGCTGTACTTCCACCATTACTTCCCCGCCTTGTTGTACGCCAACATGTTGTCGGCAGTGATCGCGGATCACATTTTGGGCGCCGCAATGGCCATGATGCCATCGAAAAAAGCCGCAGCAATCCTCTATCACGTGACGCTGGGGGGGATCCTTGCTGGACTGACCTATAGGTAATTATTTGTGTGGTATCTCTTCATAGCAATGCAGATGAGATTATCTTTCCAGCTTCATCTTGTTCTCCCCACTGGCTTACGGCATGGAAGAGACCCCGGGCCACATGCCCAACTCATCAGTGCACCATCTCAAGTGGTTGTCTTCCTGGGAATTTTAGCTACTCTTCACTACTGTGCACAGTTCGCCCCAGTGACGGCGTTAAGAGCAGTAGGAAGAGTATCAAATCCCAGCACATGTACGCGCAGTATTGCATCTAGGAGCCGCATCCAGTGCGATCAGCAGAGAGTAGCACACGTGCGTGTACTCGCTATGTTAGAAGACACAGCAGACATTCTCAGCAGACGAAGGCGCGAGGACACCAGATGCTCCGTGCACAGCGAGCGCTAAATAAAGTCGGGCCTTGTACAGATGATGTTACGTACGAGTACAGCGTGTAATCGTCGAGCCTATGCGTACTACGATCGAAAGGGCAAGAAAGTGTGCAGTAACAAACGAGTACTACTTGTACCGCACGAAGTCAGACGTATATGTCTTTGTCCCTGACACACCTGTGTGCTGGCTTTCCCTGAGCCTCGCCAGTATAAGGTAGAAAGCATTCAGAGGCGTTCACGCCGTCATGCAGGACGATTAACTTGCGGGACTGATAAGTGTCCTATCTTTCTCAGTGTTTTGATACTGTTATCACTTATTATCGGCTCCAGACTGACTGCATGTACGCAGTAGCTACTTCAATGACAAGATGCGACTCTCCGCCAACTTGATGCGGATGCTCAAGGCCAGCAGGCAGTGCTGCCCGTGGCTGGCATTCTACTTGGTCGGCTACCTTCACCTGAATGGGATCAGTCTTGCGATCGCCGGAGCCATTCTGGTCCTGATGCTGGTGCTCTCACAGCGAGGCAGCGATCGCCCTCGTGAGAGTCGCAACGTCGTCACCTCCGAGGAGCTGCCCTCTTGGGTACTGGACCCCGACACGCAGCGAGCCGAGTGGGTGAACGCCATACTGAGACAGTTGTGGCCTCACATCGAGCAGTACTTGCGCAAGGCACTTTCAGAGATTGAGAGTGATCCGGAGCTTATCCATCGTCTGAGCAGTTATCACGTGCGTTCGCTGCGATTTCCTACGGTTGACCTGGGGAGGATCCCACCCAAGCTGAGCGGTATCAGGTGCCACAAGGCTGTGCGTCGGGATGAAACCGTGCTAGATCTCAGCGTGCAGTATCATGGGGATATGCACATCCAGGTGGAGGCGTCACTGGACTTCTTGCCTGCTGGCTGGCCGCCAGTTACCGCAGCCATCAAGAACCTGAGCTTCGATGGATGCCTTAGGTATAAGAACGCCTTACTCTGGTGAATGTGAAATGCAAGTCAGAATGAGAATACAAGCTCTCGACTCTTCTTTTCTCCTCAGGCTGCACCTTCGCCCTTTGCTCCGCGACGTTCCATTCGTCGGCGGCGTGACTGTGTCTTTCCTACAGGTTCCCGATATCGACTTCGACCTCGGCGGAGTCGCCAACGTCCTTGACCTCCCGGGACTGGGAATACTCCTTCGTCATGTCATTCACGACCAACTGGAGCAGATCGCCGTCGTTCCCCATTCGATCTTCATCTCACTGGTCACGCTAGAAGTCCCACGTGGGGAAGGCGACTCACAACAGGGGGCGGGACCAGTCGGAGTAAGCCTTTCTCGAGCGCTGTCTCTACCCAGCGGGGTTCTTAGCGTGATGGCGGTGGAAGCGCGAGATCTGGTCAATACAGATTGGCGCCTTCTTGGACAGGGCAAGTCTGATCCATATGCAATCGTAGGGCTCGGGGCCGACGGCGGCGAACACGAATTCAGAACCCACGTCATTCCTGACTGTTTGGATCCGGTGTGGAAGCTACTAGTGGACCTTCCCGTCGATGACCCGGCTACGCTACAGGACGTTTCCTTTGAGGTGTGGGACCGTGATGCTGGCGTGAAAGATGACTTTCTTGGTCGCTGCGTTATCCCATTGAAGGTATTGCGGACTGCACTCGCCACTGGAGAGACACAGGACGTGTGGCGCAAGTTGGAGGAAGTACGCAAGGGAAGCTTTCATGCTGAGGTGGCATGGGGAGAGCTAAAGATCACCAGACCGTTGGTATCTGCTGCAGCAGATGAACACCACAAAGGGGTTCTCGTCGTATTAGTGGACTCGTGTCAGAATTTATTGGGTGGAGGTCGATCTAGTGGACTGCGATTGCCCCACCCATATGTAAAGCTGGAACTATGCGGAGTCCAGCAGCAAACTGAGACCGTGTTGAGCAGCACGAACCCAGTCTTCGCGCACAGAATGTGCTTCCTGGTTCGAGATCCCACTGCCGACACACTTCGACTGACGGTGATAGACGAAAGGCATGCGGGACAATCTATAGGAGGACTACGGATTGATTTGTCGGATCTTCTGGAACGCTCTAGATTGGCCGTGAATAATCAGCAGTACCTACTGACGTCTAGGATGGCCAGAGGCGAGCGATCGCCTCAAGTAACCTTATCACTTGCCTTCAGATATATTCACCGTCCCAAGACGACCAGCTTCGGAGTCCATCGCAGCCTAGAAGAGCTGCAAGAGATCATGCAGCCGACCAAGGAGGCTACTCCGAATCCGGCCATCAACGTGACAGAGCTACCTGACCAGACTGAAAGTCGTGATAAGAATGATCAGGAGATGAGCTCTACCGTGGATCCCTTGCTGAAAGATGATCAAGTAAAGTCCCTCCCGACCTTCCCACACATTGACGATGAGTCTTCCACCACAACCTCGCCCATAGCCACATTGGAGAGGGAGATACACGCGTCGGAGGTCTCTCGCCAACTGCTCCTCCAGTCCTCCAGTCCAAATGATCCAAGTTCTCCGCCAGCGACTACATCAGATCAGCCACCGGAGAAGAAAAGACGTTCCTCACCCCCTTCCAGACGCACCCCTTCGCGATTAGATCCACGGCCTCGTGTACAACTCAGTCTGAAGTACAGCAGTGCAGACGTGACGCTCTCTGTCGTGGTGCACAAGGTGAAGAATCTGCAGGAGACTGAGCACACCTCATTGCCTTCGCCCTACGTCAAACTGTACGCCCTGGAGTCTTTTTCTGGAATTGGCAACAGCAGCACGCGCTTGGCGCGTAGCAAGCGTAAGACTCAGGTTCGACGCAACAAGGTGAACCCCATCTTTGAGGAGACCCTACATTATTACATGCATCCTGACGATGTGCGCCATCGTCGCCTCGAGGTCTGCGTGTGCAGCGACGGAGGTGTCCTCGGCCGGAACCGAGTCCTGGGCCGATGTATCGTGCCGCTGCAGCAGAAGCTGAAGGGGGGTACGAGCGTGACGGACTGGTTCCCGCTACACCAGCCCCACGAGAGGTCGGTGAACGGGGTCCGCAAGTCCTCCAGCAATGTGGGCGATAAGACAAGACAAGCAGAGGTGAAGCAGGAGAAGCCTAGAAGAGCCTCTCTCAGTGGTGGATGGTGTATATGACTGCTCGAACGGTACACATTCAGCAACGAGTCTCTTTTATTTCTACTGCCACTTCTTACAATGTCGGTGTCATAAGAAAATCTTGGACATTAAAAGAAAACTTCTATCGTCATATAGAACTACTCCGGGCGTAAACAGCATGCATGATACAAAAGTGTCGTGATCACAGCCTCACTCATTCATTCGCACAATCGTTCAAAAGGTTAAGGTTAGAGAGACGTGTATATAAGTGTGCACATATGTATGTGGCACCTCTTTGGACGTCAACAAGGTTAAGCATGAAGTCACCGGGACGTGTTTCGTTGACCAGAAGACATTACCGAAGAAAACATTTGAAAACTCTTCTGACAATGAGTAAGTCATGTCACCATTTTTCAAAGAATCAAAAAACCATTGAAGTAGGGGGAGGTCATTTGTATAAGATTTGCCCTGCAGTTAAAAATATAGTACAGTGATCTTCTTATAAGCTAAAAAATACGATGTCGATATCTTCTGAACTGAATATGCATCTGTACAGAGCTTTAGTCTGGCATCTTGGCAACGCTTACATAGGTAAAGTAGTGTATCCTACGCATAAGTTCGACTCGTGTACGCAAATGCGTACCACAAAAAATTATGCAGTAATACTCTGATGTAAAGTTGACTCGTTTCGATGCGTTTCTTCTTTTCTCTCACCGGGATTATCATTAGTCCGAAATGTGCGCCGTGCGCCTGTTCGTGTCCATTTGTATGGAGTGGAGGACCTCGTCCAACAGCTGGAGGGCGCGGTGCAAGTGGACCTCTATCCAGCACGGCGTCTCCTTGATGGACTTCCGATTGTAATCCGGTCCCCAGCCTTTGACGAAACTAAGTCGCAGAATGCACAGTCGGCGAAGGTCGTCGACACCGATCCCGGCCGCGGCCGCAGAGAGGGATAAAGCTGGCGCCAAGCCGCTGGTGGAGTGGCCGGCCACAGCGGCCGCCTGTGCGGCCGCGGCGTTGTTGGCTGTCACAGCCTGATGCTGCATCTGGCGGTAACACTGGCGCAGATCAAACACCTGGCAGAAGAACACAAGTTGGAGAATGCGTCACGATCTGCAAAAGTATAAGGCATACATACTTTTGTGTAGGCCAGAGGATAGATTTTGTGAACGGCATCGCCTGGCTGTCGTCCGGCCTCTCGGTCGAGGTAGTAGCTCTGGACGAAGACCGAATGATCCGATTGGCAACGAATCCACACGTCGCCTTCTCCGATCAGTTCGAGCTGGATGCCTTTTCCGATGTGTAGTCTTGCACGTTCGCTGGCCTCCGTGCGATGGACGTTGCTGAGTGCACCAAGGCAGAAACGGTTACCACCAGAAGGGTCCACATAACCATCCACTGTAACGGATCTCCAACCACTCGGCACTTTAAAAGTCTCACCAACCTAAGGAGCCAAATTTTAAGTCTTAGGTTTTTGCCTTTATTATGAGAAGCTTGGAGGAGGCACTAGATGATGTTCAAGTAGCTCACTGAAGTCATTTCCAGCGCCTCCTCCGAGCAGCTCAAAGCTCTGAGAAAATAAAAGGTGGCGCTGCACCTGTTTGCCGACATCCCCAGCTCTGTGCAACCTTGCACACACTGGAGCGTCGGCTCAGCTTCACATGTACGAGTGTTGCAGCATGTACTCTGTCATCGAGCAAGCGCAATCATAGAAACTGAAGCCTTCTCTGAAGACATCCTTCAAGGAGTGCTTAAACTACTATACGTGACGGAAGTACCTGAGTGTCCAACTCGAAGTAGGCAATGGAGCACCAAAATTCCGGCATAGGCGACTTGGAGATAGGCCCAACTGCTTCTTGCTGGCCTACGACTTGACGTTGGCCAGAAAACCAATCACCACTGCCCGTGCCTGCACCGGTCGAGTTCGTCTGGTCCGATGCTGTTACCGGGCCCATGTTCTGTGTAGGTGTGTAGTTGAGGGTGCCCCCCGTGGCAGACCAGTTGCCTTGATTCGCCTGGCGCTGACTGTCCGTTGAGGGCAATGCCGCTGCTGACGTTGAAGAAGCCGGTGGCGATGTTGCTTGGGTCGGCGATGCTCCAACTGGCAAGTTCTGGGGTCCACCACTCCCATGAGCATTTTGCTGTTGTTGCTGGGGAAGGCAGCTGCTGTTGGAGGCCATGCTGGTAGCTGGAGAAGGGTTGGTGCGAATCTTGGAGTCTGTGTCGGATGGTTGGTGCTGGTCGCTGGTCGTGCTGCTGCTGGGGTTGCTGCTGTTGTGAAACGGCGTCAACGCCCCCGGGGCCGTACCATTCTGCCGCTGGACCATTATACTGCTGGTCTGCGATGGTCCCTGCGAGCCAGGAGGAGCCCCACTGCTGCTCGTTTGTTGTACATTCTCCTGGCCAAAGGCTTGGTTTCCCTGAGATCCCGGGGGCGACACCGCGTTTGGGGCCCCGGGTTGCACCTGTTGTTGCTGCGAGGGACTGGTAGCACCGACCGCACTAGCCGTCGAAGCGCTTCCGCCGTCGTTCCAGTCGTGTTCTTCTCGATCGAGGTCCATCCCCCAGCCCAATGGTGCCGCTCCACTTGCCCCCGCCGCACGACCGGCAACTTCTTCCTTCGGATAGCCCGACATCGTCCCCGGGTGTAGCGTGAGCCCAGAGAGGTCGATGCCGGGGCTGACGACTCTCTCATAATGGTAAGGATTTACGCAAACCGAGTCTGCCTTCATATCAAAGGCATACTGGCAGTATTTCACTTGCTTGAGCTCGTTCTTATGCAGGTCCGGCCACCGCCAGATACGTGCGTAGATGACGTGCGGAAATCCCTTGCGTCCAGCCACCTGCAAGCGGCCGTCGAGCGTGCGCTGGATCGTGACGCACTTGGTGGGATGCGCCCCGTTAGTGGTGATTGCTGTAATGAGACTGTCCAGCTCGTCGCGCTTCTCTTTCAGCTTCTTGACGAGAGACTCAATGGCGCGCTTGGAGAATATCTCGGACTCCCCGCCCTGGCGATGACACATGAGCGAGTGGACGATGCTGAGGCAGGCGTCGGCCGAGGTAGGCGCCGCCGACGCCGCCGGAGACATCGTTGTCATGGTGGTGAGCGAGACCACCTCGTATCTTTTGTCTCGTATCTTTTGTCTCTCACTTTGTTGACGCTCCCTCACCTCGGGGCGGGCCTTGTGCTAGAACCACTTCTGCTAACGCGGCCGCCACAGTTCGTTGGCCTTTGTGCTGCTTTCTAACGAGCGGCCTTCGGTTGGACTCAAGGGCTGCGGGCCGCGGCGCGGGCGACTTTGGCCGTGACGACGGCCTCCAAGTGGAGAATTGAGGTCGGGAGAGAACGCAAGTGAGCGCGACGCAGGCGGGGCTGGCGTGCACACTGCGCTAGGGCTGCGCCTGCGCCTGCGCCTATGCAGGAGTCGTCGTCGAGCTCGAGCTGCTCGAGTCGAGCATAAAAGAAGAAGCAGAAGCAGAAGAAGAAGAAGAGACAGAAGCAGCAAAGCATTGAACTTGGCTCCTCAAGCCGCCCCTGGCGATCGAGTCAGCGCAGGAGGCGGCAGCAGGCAACATGCAACACCCCGAGGCCTTTTCTTCTCCTGCGTCGTCAAGATGGAAGATGTTTATTTCTGCCGGACCGGCATTCACGGCCCAGCCCCGACAGGAGTGGAGATCTCATTCGGGTTCACCACCACCTTGCTTGAACCGTCTATTTCATGCTTTCAGTCCCGGACACCTATGCGTGCGGGGAGGACTTAAGGACCGCGTGCCGAAAATATCATGAGAACGCCAGGAAGAAGAACACTTCTCATGCCCTACTTCGTCTCCTCCTCGCCTAACATCTCAGACACCAAGTTCGAACCACTGTCAGGAGGAATAACAGAACTTACTCCATTGCTGTCGTGGTAGACTGAAACCACAGCTCAGAGAAGTCATTGGAAGGAAAGGCCTGAGCCACTCGTATCAGACTTTTGCAGTCCGATGGACTGTGAGCACATGATGGAGGTCTTTAAAATGTATGTTCTTGTACTCCATCATTAACCGTTTGACATCCACTGAAACAAGTTGGTCGACCCGACCAAGATCGCCACCTTTGCAGGCGTGCAGTGTTGGAAGCTGAGCCACAGGAGAACACCTTGCCCGCAAAACGCTCTCACAGCGAGTGAAGACAAGAATATCATAGATTGTATATTTAAATCCTAATTTGACGAACTACTACAGTTGGCTTTCCGACGACGCCGAGACTCCTCATTCCACCGGCGGCTCGGTCTTCATCCCTGTGCCCACCTCGCCGTGTCTTCTCTGCCAGATGAGCCTGTGCTTCTGCTTCATAAACGCGTCTTCCACTCGATGCCAGTGAGGCATCTCGCCGTACTTAATGAAGAAGTTCGTGAACGCCTCCTCCATCGTCCTCTAGAGAGACATAAACACAAGGTCAGAAGACAGCGAGTCTGAGAACCGCCGTTCCGTCGACGGCATCGGAACTGCGACAGTTACAGTCACTTTGAGCCAAATTGAGAAACCTAAAGTTCAGTAATCAATGTTGTTAAACATAGTTCGACGTCGCAAGCAGCTTAAACGATTGCTCCAACGTTCTCAATGCTATCCCCTCTTTGCCCATCAGACAGTTGACCTTAAAGGTTGCTTTAGTACTCACCCTTATTTCATAGCACGGTGAGTCTTTGTCGTTGATGTGGTCGTGGTTGGGGTACTCGTACAACAGACAATCATCGAACCTCTTCCTCAGCAGATCCTTGATAGCAGTGTCGACCTGCATGTCGCGCAAGTACTGCATGTTGGCCTCTTCTATGCACACGTCGTCTCCGACGTAGCACTGGTCAATATCGGGCACACGACGGAAGCGGCGATGGTACCTGCAGTAAAGTAGTTTGAGACACTGAGAACTACTTCGGCCGTCGGACCGCTTTCCGTCTCACCAGGGGTATTCCTGCGTATTAGCAGTCATCACGGACCGGAGCCATTCGGCAGGGGTAGTGAAGAGCGACGTGAAAGCGCCCACGGAGTAGTCGACGGCCTTCTTGGAGGCGCTCTTCTCATAATGGAACGACGCTGGCACGTAGCGAGTGCCTCTCTCGTCTTTCTCGTCGCCACCGGCGCTCATCCTGCCTGAGAAGTTGTCGTCGGCGTACGACTAGGACCAAGTTCGTCCAGTCCTGCGGTCAGCTGGACTGAAAGATTAAGCACCTCTCCTTTCTTCTGAATCTGGACTCTCTGGAGCGGACCAGCACTCAGAGAGTTGTGCGATGTCCGCCCAGCTGCTGTCCGTGTTCCAGACCATGTTGTGTTCAGTGCTGCTAGTGCTTCCATGTTTGTTGCTATTGCTTCGGCGATCGCTCGCTCTTTCTAGAAGCTTTTGTCGGCCGAATCGGCCACGTCGTGACCATCCTGATCACCGTCAGCTGAACCGAGCGAGACATTGATTACTGCGTGTTGGACGAACTTCTACGGAAGCTTCGTGGTCACTTTGGCGGCGGAGATTTTTGTCAGGCAAAGGAAAAGAAACACACAGCGACAGCCGATTGCTGAAGCCGACTCGCGTGGTTGCTCAGAATCTTGCAGGTGAGAACTTCTCGTCCGAGAAGTGTCTGTCCTCGGCCTCGTGCTCGTCGGACACTTCTTCCGCCAAGTCCGGAGACATCAAAATATTGCCCTGTCGCTATTCCGGCTGACGCTATATATTCTTCACTGTTCTTGCAGACCCGTCGAAGTCTTGTCCTCACCGCCCTTTCGCCATGTCCGCCATTTCTCTGTTGAACCCGAAGGCCGAGGTCGCCCGGGCCGCGCAGGCGCTGGCCGTCAATATCTCCGCCGCCAAGGGGATTCAGGACGTGCTCAAGACCAACCTGGGTCCGAAGGGAACCATGAAGATGCTCGTCTCCGGCGCCGGAGATATCAAGATCACCAAGGACGGAAATGTCCTCCTGCACGAGATGCAGATCCAACATCCCACGGCCTCACTTATTGCCAGGGCCTCGACTGCTCAGGTATGTCGTGGACGAAGCTCATGTGGTGGCTCATGGACAAGTACAAGAGCGAGTGTTATGCGCTTCACCATGTGGAGAATGGCCTTCATAGGGCTTGCAGTTACAGGATGAAAGATGGAACAGTTGTTCCATGTTTTTTTAAAGTTATAGAACTTTAGGGTGGAGTTCATTGCTTGATTGCGCTTGGACTTTTCGCAGGATGACGTGACCGGGGACGGTACCACTTCCACTGTGTTATTGATCGGCGAGTTCTTAAAGCAAGCCGAACTGTACATCAGCGAAGGTCTCCACCCACGAGTCGTCACTGAGGGCTTCGACGCTGCCAAGGCTAAAGCATTGGAGATTCTGGAAAGCATGAAGGTGTCTCTCGACGATGGGGATAAAAGGGAAACCCTCATCAAGGTGGCAAGCACGTCACTGAAGACCAAAGTCCATCCGAAGGTGAAGGAGCAATTTCTTTGAGCTGGTTTGTTGCACCTGATTTTTAATCTCCCCTCCCGTCATCTTCCTTTAGATGGCCGACCAGCTGACCGAGATCTGCGTGGACGCGATGTTGTCAATCGACCAAAAGGCTCTGGATCTGCACATGGTAGAGATAATGGAGATGCAACACCGCACCGAAAGCGACACTAGCCTGGTCCGCGGTTTGGTGTTGGATCATGGGGGCAGGCATCCAGAAATGCCTAAACGCCTCAACAATTGCTATATCCTCACTTGCAACGTCAGCTTGGAGTACGAGAAGACTGAGGTGAACTCGGGCTTCTTCTACAAGACTGCGGCTGAACGAGAAAAGTTTCTGGAAGCAGAGAGAAAGTTCATCGATGACCGAGTGCAGAAGATCATCGACTTCAAGAGGAAGGTGTGCGCAGATGGAAAGAAGAGTTTCGTCATCATTAACCAGAAGGGTGAGGGAACTGAAAAAAAAAGAAGTCTCCTAAGAGTATGTTAATGCAGAAGCTTTTCAGGTATCGACCCCCTTTCCCTGGATGCGTTGGCCAAGGAGGGTATTCTGGCCTTGCGCCGTGCGAAACGGCGCAATATGGAGCGCATGGCCCTAGCTTGTGGAGGAGAGGCTATGAACACCCTTGAAGATTTGAATGAGTCCTGCCTTGGCTACGCTGGTAAGGTCCCTCTTGGTTGATGAATCTGAGAACATGTTCACGTCCTTCATTTTCCTTGTAGGATCTGTTTTCGAGTATGTGCTGGGCGAGAATAAGTTCACTTTTGTGGAAGAATGCAAGAACCCGCAGAGTGTGACGATCCTCCTGAAGGCTCCGAACAAACACTCGCTGGTGCAGATGAAGGCAAGGAGAAAGAACTAAGATTACATTGAAATTCCAAAACATAAAACCCTTTTCTTTAAAGGACGCAATCCGCGACGGCCTTCGTGCGATCAGTAACACCCTGCAGGACGGCTACGTTGTTCCCGGGTGCGGTGCTTTCGAGGTGGCCGTCCATTTGGCCATAAGAAAAAGCCTCAATGACCTCAAGGGCAAGGAGAGATTGGGGCTGCAGGCCTTTGCTGACGGAATGCTTATCATTCCGAAGACCCTAGCTCAAAATGCTGGTGAGTGAGTAGACTTTTGCGGACAGTTGACTGTTCACTTGACACACTTTTGAAACTCCTTGCAGGATATGATCCTCAAGAGGTGTTGGTGAAGGTGTTGGCCGATGCTTCAGATTTGGCTCCAGTCCCAGTCGGGGTCGATTGTTCCACTGGCGAGCCTGTCAATCCCTTAGACATAGGAGTCTTGGACAATTATAGAGTGAAGAAGCAGGTAGCTATGATAAATGACACTACAGGATGCGGCAGCCAAGTCCGTCATCGATTCAACGTCGTCCGGAACAACAACGAGGCTATGCAGAGAGCTCAAACTCGTTTGTCTGCTCTGGAGTCTTGCAATGCTAAATTCAGCTGCCCCACCCCCGTCCACAAGGCTGAGCTGGGCCTCGGGGACACAGTCCTTGAGGTGCCCCGCGCAGGCAGCAACATCACAGACATTGTCCGGGTGACCCTGACATTGCGAGGCTGTTCCAGAAGACGGGGTGCTTGAGTCTCATTGTTGTTCTGCACGAGGTTGTATCGATGACGAATTGGGCTACTGCCCCCTGCAGGTCTCATACATACGTAACACACTCTTTGCAGCAGCCTTTGAGAACGCTCTAAAATAACTTTTATTTTCAGATGATTCACTCCTGTACCGTGATCGCGTCCAACTTGCTTCTAGTGGACGAAATCATGCGAGCTGGACTTTCATCTCTCAAGGGAAACTGAAATAAATACTGTGTGCGTTTCTACTCAACTTACAATCTCTACGTAAAAAGCACGGCGTGCGTCGCGGGGTTGGGTTCCCTCCGCTGAACCGATCATCCCCAAACTATGTCGGCGGAGGCTACTTTTCGCAGGCCGTGGAATGGGGGGTTAGAGGTGGAGTTCGAGGCTGTTTTAAGACCGAAATTGACGTCTAGAGGTTTTTCTACGACAAACAGCGTTGCTGGGATCTGATCAGGAAATACGTCATTCTTGCGACTTCAATGCAAAAGTAGCTGGCGACCCAGAGTGTAAAGGCGGTTATCTGGACAGCGCTCTTTGTCTTGCAGCATGATCTGCAAGTCGACCTCATCACGTTGGTCGTGTTCGTCAGGTCCAGCAAAGACTCCCGGGACCGCGTTGACACTTGAAGTGAAGCTTCAGCCAGCAGGATCCGGAGAGCCCTACGCTAGGCGTAGCGCCGTCCTGAACGTAAGTCAGGGGTGCTGATAGAGAAGTCAGCCTCTAGCTTTGTCCATGTCATTGGGACATGTTTCGTTGGCAGGACCGCCCATCACACAGAGCTCACCTCGTCGGATTTCCTCTTGGTTGCTGGTGACTGCGCACTCTGTGCCGAGCATGAGAAACATCTTCATATTTGGTGAGAACCTTGAGGCGCTGGCATCCGCCACGAAGGACATTGGCTCCTCTAGGGAACAACTCTCCGTCAACTGCGACCACTTCTCACCGCGACCTTTTCTCACTGAGACCTATCACATGTCCTGTCACAGTCAATATCAGACATTAGTTCATAGCAGAAGAGAAAAGAGACTTGCAACCATCCTCCCTACAAAAGGGTCTTTTATAATACTACAGTCGAACTTTGATCTACCGGTAGTAAATTCTGTTTTACTAAAGACTGTCGACGAAGCAAATGCTGCGCTTCCTCCAGAATATTTACTTTCTTAAAAAACTTAAACAATTGAGCAAAAGTGCATAACAGTTCAGTTTCAGAAGAGTTTCTTTGCTTTCCATAAAGGGGTGAACCACTTCTGTAGTCCAATCCCGTCAAAAGTTGTGGCTGAAAAAAGAAGTGTGAGCTACACTTACCACATTCAGCACCGGTACGTTCTAGAACTGTGAGTGAAAAGTAGAGATAAGTCACTTATTAAATGGTCCTGAAGAGAGTAATGGTTCTACTAAAATCTTATTATTTTGACTGAGGCCAAAAACACAGGCCAAAGAATTATTTTCCAAAAAAGTACCTAGGTGTAAGACTAATACAGTGGTACACGTGGTTTTAAGTGAGCCGTTAACCTTCAACGTTCATGCGTTAATAGTTTACTTGATAATAGTCATTTCACTGAGCCACACACATACCTGTGTTCAGCCCTTAAACGACTACAACTTTGGCATAAAAAAGTTTTGCACAAGTCTGAGACCCCAATGAATATATATCAATTATAACTAACATAGTTCATTTCGTTATAAAACTTTTCAAATATTGATGATATTTAAAGGAGGACCCCAGAGAACTTCCTCATTTTCAAAAATATGACACTTTTGTGTTATAAACATCTCTGTGCAATGGACAGGGAAAGCTGTACCCCCCCAAAAAATGGACCATGGGGGGCAGTGCTCATGTCTGTTGTTATGCTCGTGTTACACGCTTATAACGACCATGTTAAAGAATTTGATCGTTTTATCCGTGACCACTCTTACCTTATTGACTGACAGGATCTGACTCAACTTTTTGCCCATAGTTGCACTTGCAGCTTTCAAACTCATCCAAGATGTGATCAAACCCACGATGAATGAACCCCTTGACCAGGATAACTCTTGGCATTTCAGAAATTATAATATTTTGCAGGACTCGAGTGATCGCTACATCCATAGGCATTCAGTACGAAAAAGCTCATTGGAAGTGGGACATGACTTCTTGACCGTCATATCTGGTGATCGTTATAAGCGTGTTCTACCGTATATATTTTAGCCTAGAGAAAATTTCAATCGCTTACAGCGTTTCAATTGGTACAAGACTCCATTTGAAGACCTTCTAGTCAAACGAAGAGATGAGAAACATTTCAAATGAAATGAAGGCAAAGAGGGGAGGCAAAAACTGTTAGCGTCCCCTCTTTCTTGTTAGATCAACATTTTAGACTGCTGAGTTACCTTCTTGACGCTAAACTGTAGTCAAATGAAACTGAAAAACAAGCTTTTTTGTAGCTTCATCCTCCATGACCTTGAAGCCTTGTTATGTCCGAAGTCAAGTACGTAATAGAACTGTTTTGCCTCAGAGGGAGGGGGACCCTTTTTTTTTTTAATTTTTAAACTATTCGACTACATGTCTACCATTCGGCATTTGCTATCAAACCTAAGGAGATAACATTAATCGTGCCATTAAATATTACTTGGTGTGCAGTTGTAAAGAATTTAGATTCCAGCGGGCATAACTTGGGGTTCAAGAGGTCGGATTGTTGATTCCTGCAAGCGTCAATATTAATCCCATCCTACAGATGAGCCCGGATTTGTCTGCAATCTCAGGACTGCCCAAACCAGCACCTCGTGCATCTGTTATTCCCAGGTCTGTCAGTTCTGGCTACTGTTGAACACTCGTCCATTTCGGCATCTTAACGGAAAGTCAAGACACCACATGAATAGGGGCAGGAAAGTCATCAAGTCGGAAAAAAGCAGGAAAGTTAGCACCAACTGTAACTTCTCCAGAAATCTGGCAGCCGTTCGCATCTTGGGGAATGGACAAGTATTATTAACAAATCTATGACTCAAGTCAACCTATATACGACAACAAGTCAGGAAAGGAAGTGGCGGATCATATGACAAAGCAGCATCTAATTCTGCCTCCCATCGCACACACGATAGCATCATCGCCTTTTACATCACGGGATTGCGTGTTCATTTTTATCTGACAATGGAAAATGTATATAAATAAGACAGGAAGAGTCATTTCCCGCGAACGCATGATTCGGTGTGCGCGAAGGTGTGTGTACGTCGGCCAGGACCACTGCCGCCATCTGACTCGCTCTCCGTCGCTGTGGTACGTGCGACGTACGCGCTGGCTACGTTGTACTACTGCACCCTCAAGCCTGCACCAGCCTCCATCCCACATTCGTGCAGGGCCTAGAAATCTGGTCTCAAATCTCTCCCCCCCACTTCCCAGTCCAGGTGATAGCAGACAAGTGTCACTGCACTGGACAGACGCACCCACGTATCATCCCCATGTGCAGGGTGACATGATTTTTTGGACAGGACAGGGGGATTCGTCCGCCCGTCGTGGCCAGGTCTGCCAGCGCGACCTGGTTGGAGGGAGAATGAGACAGATGCTGCGTCTTTGCCCTCTGCAGTATGCGCTAAAAAAAGACTGCTTCTTTTCATAGCAACTGCTACCATATTTCTTTTTTGGCATTTTCTGCATTCCCGGTATCACCTGGACTCGTTCTTTGGCGATGACTACCAGTATTCCCCAAGGCAGTCACTGCACCATCTCACCTCCAGTCCTCAGGCGTGTGCAAGAGTCCCAAGCTTCACAACCTGCAGAGGAGAACAAAGCTGTGCACTTGGTTCTTCGAAGATCGCGCTTACCTTAAGGGTAGAGCGGTACACCGACGGGAGGTGGGGAGGGAGAAGCCAACTTATTACGCTCTACCTCGGTGTACCTGCTGAAAGCAACCGTCCGTGCGCTACAGATCGCAGTCACCAAGAGGCGCGGGCGCGGTCAATTGCGGCAGATACAGAAAAGTCCCGAAAGGGGGGGGGAAAAAAAACATTGTCTCCCTCACACAAACACGCCTGTGACCGAGAAAAAAGTGTCATTGTCTGGCCGAGAGAAACAGACCTCTTCCATTCTGCAAAGATACCGAGCGGAGAGGAATCTCCTCCACGTCTCCAGCCTCCACAATGAAGGTAAGATGTCGCTGACTTTGCCCAATCGGTCACCCTCTCTGTCAAGCTTGACCGGGTCATTATCCGACGAGGAGTTTGCAAAATGTCAAAGCTACTCAGTCACTCTGTCACTCTGAGCAGAGGACGAGGGGGAAGACAGACACTTGAGGATGACGCTTTCCGTAGAGTTACTCTGGGCAACCAGACGGATGGATGCCAAAATGCACCTTGAGTGACGTGGAATTTGGCTCGGTTAAACGCTCCTTAAGGGGGAAGGACGCGACCACGTCTGGGGGACTTGATAACTGGAATTCACGAAGACATGTGCAGGTCACCAATGAAAGCAGTAGTCAAGGCTGACGGAGAACTCAAAGTTAGCCTCGTGTGCGGCGGAAAAAAACCGACACATCTACGTCTTATTAGGGCTCCACCTGTTGAATGACCGGGGCTTGGGGCTAGGATAAGCTACGTTAGGTTTTGCTAACTCCTGCTGTCCTGTTCCAACGCTCCTCTAAAGCACCACTACATGTGTTTTCATGCTTGCTACAGGCAGGTGCGCTTCCAACCGTACACGGACGGTGCAATGACGTGTCAAGAACCGCACCAAGTGTCGAAAACGTTGTGAAAATGTGCAAAATGGCAAGCATTACGTAAGCATCTCACCAATAACCGGGACTGGCGCGCACCTAAAGGTCAGATGCTGTCGTTGATAATGATGAAATAAAAACAGACAAATACTAATTACTTGTGCTTAACGCGGTAGCTGCAGAAGTTTCTCCGCTCGTTGAGCTCATTCTGCGTAGAAGCACCAGACACACCCACTGATGGCGAAATGTCTGAAACACCTCCTTCTGTTGTGGGTGACGATGTTCTTTATGGCTGCATCATTGTCCTCGTGTTCGGGTTGTGTCGGCGTTCAGACTAGACTTATTTATAAAGTCATGTGCAATTCGCGTTGAACCCTGTACAATTTTTCCTTCCTTTGCAGACCAATATTCAACTTGGGATATGTTTGCTCTTCCTCCTGCTTCTGTTGGAGCCTCTGGCCTCAACCCCGGACCCAGGTCTCATGATCCTTCCTTACTACAAAAAGCAGAAGGCTCGCATGGCCAGACAGCAGCGCGTGGAGCTGGAGCGGCGCTGTCGTAATGCCAGAAGTATGGACCCGGACTGCGTCCGCTTTTACGCCGCCGCGTCCACGGGACGCGCCAAAGCCGGTGTCATTACGCCGCTGTCACTGGCGCATACGTTGGCGCCCACGGCGGCCTTGACACTCTTACTCAGACATCACTGGTGGCAGTGAAGAAGAATAAGATTGATGGTGCCAAGAGATGATGTAGTGTGTACGTACGAATGAGTACACTTTGGCATGCATGAAGGAAGCGCATGCGATCAACCAAGTCCGCAGGGAAAGTTGATTTGGTTGTGCTTCCACATTAAACACATGTATGCTCAAGTGCTGTAAAGGAAAACTTTCCGTGCGCCAGATTGTCATTGAAGGAATGAAGAAGATTTGTCACATATCCCATGGTCTCACCCACGATCAGCCAAAGAGGCTGCTTGCCTTCATGCATGAGTTCGAAATGAAACATTTATACACGTGCAGAAATCGATGAATCACAAGCAGTAAATTCCAGAACGAGTTATTTTTTTCCTTATTCAGAGGGTGACGCTATAATTAACCAAACAAGTTCTTCACTCATTTTGGACCCCACAGGCGCTATTCCTAAAAGGTATCAGCGAAGGAGTACAAACAGTGATGTCTATGGAGGCAAAAAATGTACGGATATTTTCCTACATATCTGAAAACGCATCCATGACGTAGAGCTGCGTGAACTTGAAGTTCATTGAGAACAAACCGAACCGTCGAGGAATGGATACAGTCGATCGAGTTCAACTTTGTATTCGTATCCCAGCAACTTCTGGACACCCACGACCAAGCCAAGAGAATCCCGAGTGGTCTCCAGAAAATAACAGTGGACTGGATGACCTAATATAACACCAAGATGATACGCCTAAACACACATAGACAGGAGGAGAAGACGCACTGTAAGGACCAATGTCCAGATAGATCAGCTCTTGTACCAGGACAGAGACCAGCTTTTCCTACACCTTCTAAGACCACACACACACACACACACCACAACGCACACATTGGTGCAGTATTTCCAAAATCAGACATTCAACCACAAGTGCAAGGACAATTCCTCATGGGGACTGGCCAAACCCGTACTTTCATGAAGCACCTGATGAGTATATCAGGAGGACGTCAACAATTCTGACTGTTGATGGCACATTATCATGACAATCCTATCGTCAGATTTCAGAACATTTGTAGTAAAAAACTCGTCGGGCGTATTCCATGCTATAAGAGGCACGGAAGATTCTTCCACATGTGTCCCCGACATCACCCGTGTCTAACAACCCTTTCGTGGAATAGGTCAGCAACGGGACCGTCTTGTCTACCAAGCTTCGAGACGAGCATTCACAACACACCACTGATGCTTCTTTACTGCATACACCTCAGACTACGGTGCTATGCACTTGCCAGGGTCCTCCTATTACATGAACATCACTGCAGTAATTCCTCAATGCGCACCTTGACGCCAGTTTTCAGCTCTTTTCCTGACTCAGACAAAGTGACTGCGGGTAGGACGGGACCTTGCATAGTTCTGCAAACCCGGAAAGTTTGAGAACGAATTCAAGGTGGTCGAAAGTCTGAATGAGAAGGATCACGTGAAAAAGAAACTCTCCAGGTCTCCAAAACTCTCAAATAAACCCTCAAACTCTCATGATGCTGCGGCTAGAGTTGTGTGCGCCAAATTTGCTCGCCTCCAGACCGATCTCCTTGGCTCTGTTCAGAATGACCTTGACATCTTGCTTCGCACAAGCATTGAGTGCAGACATGCTCTTGAGCTCTGCACAGAATGGGAATATGTCTTCCCACTCTACCAGGAGGTGAGTGGCGCAGGTGGCGCGGAACACGGGGAACACTGAACGCAAGTACGACACCTTGGGCGGCACGCCCTTCAGGTCCAGGTGAATCACGTGGCGATTAGGAATGTACTTGAGTAATTTGTGCATCTGGGACGTAGCGAATGCTTTGATGCTCGATAGCTCTTTGCCTGCTATTCCACATCGGAGCCTCCCTCGCTCCGTCCGCGTTATTGTCTGAAACGTCGTCGTCCTCGTCGCACAGGCCTAAAAATTCATCATCATTACCGTCATATGTTTAGGAATGTAGCTTGAAGGCCGAAGGTCATTCAAGGTCGCCACTAACAGCGGGGTTGGTAGGATACGGGATCAAACTGATGGAATGTCAGTTAAGTAAAAAAAAGATTGCTTTTTGTACTACTTTCTCTCTATGGCCTTTGCATGAGGCTATCCTGGTACACCATACTGTAGTCCAGCTTTACAAGGGTGCAGCCCTACGTCACAGTGCGTAGCTTCAAAGTATTCGCTCAATCTTTGATGTGAACATAATTCCTGATCCCAAACCACTTGTGAAATTGCTGAAGCTCAACGTCACCTCTAAAGGGCCCACCCTATTGCACGGTATGTGACAACAACATGACATAGCAAAGTGCATCCTCATGTACGTACAGTCTTCCTCGAGTGTGCACGTACATGTTCGTACAGCGGTGCAGCTTCCCCTGTGAGGAATTTTAGGTAGTAAAAGTGTTTCACATGTCTATGTCAGCTCCAAATTTTACCCCATCTAATCTGGCTATAGTGCTAAACGAAAAAAGTTTCATGGAGCTTTTAGACACATTGATGTATATATGTCCTTGCCGTCATGTCACTGTACCATGATTGTATTAAAGGGCAAACCCTGGAGGGTTGCGCTTAATCCTACACCAAAACATATTTTTTTGTGTGCTGATACATACTGTTGGTAGCATTGCGTTCGGTACAGCAGCTCTTCCTCGAAGTGAACTTTATTGTCGTCTGGGGTCAAGTTCGCCCCGGGTACACAGTAGAAACACCCCCGATATCTGAAACTCGTTTAGGACCGGCGGCACTACATGGAGCTGATAACTTGCAACAGCACGTGCAATTCGTACACGTCATTATTGTGCCAGCGTCTTTTGAAGCTCCACCATGGGCTTCCTTCGAGGGTTGCTGTTGGTGTTATTTTACTTATCCGTTGGCATCCAGTGTGAGGGTGACAAAGATGAAGAGACTTTGGTGGTGAAGACTGAGCTAGGGAAAGTCAAGGGATTCGTTGATTATTCCCTGCCCAACAAGGTGCCGTTCGTCTCCTTCAGGGCCATCCCTTACGCTCAAGCACCTACAGGACCGCTAAGGTAAAAGGTACGCAGAGAGAAAGAGGTTGATGGCTTTCTCATATAGAACGTGAAGATTTCAGCCACCGGTTCCACTCGATCATTGGCCCGAGGGAGATGAACTCGACGGCAGAAAAACTCCTACGAGATGCGTGCATCTGAGTAGAGACCCACAAGTTGATGGACTCGACCAAGTTAAAGGAGGGGAAGACTGTCTCATGCTCAATGTATTCGCTCCAAAATCAGCTCTTGAGGTGTTATCTGAATTAGATTACATTTGTGCATTTCTCGTTAATGCCATCATTTTGACAGGATCGTCACCCTCCACTGCCCGTAATGGTCCTCTTTGGCGAGTCAGCGACTGCTCACCGCTTGATGGACTCTGAGTCAGTGCTCTTGGTCACAGTTCACTCCCGGGTTGGCCCTCTTGGCTGGCTGTCCTTCGAGAACGACCGATTACAAGGGAATCAAGGTCTGATGGACCAAGCAGTCGCGTTAGCGTGGATAAGGAAGCATGTGGGGAACTTCGGGGGTGACGCCAACAGGATTACTGCGATCGGACACTCGGAAGGAGGAGTAAACGTCATTTACCAGATGGTATCGCCACTCTTCCAAGGACTACTTGATCAGGTGCTTCTTATGACGCGTGTTTTCTTGACTTAAGTGCATAAGTCGCCAGAACAGGGTGGTTACATCTTCTATCTTCTATGCAGGCCATTGTCATGTCGGGCCCTGCGGTCGTCAGCCCCATGTTGCACATGAGCGAGGGTCCCGCGTACTACGCATACGCCTTCGCTGAGGCCGTCGGCTGCGGAGACGACACTGATGACGGTTTGAGGATGAAATGCCTACAGGCCATCCCAGTCGACAAGTTGGCGCTTGCGTCGTCCATATTCGGCCCGACATATCATCCGTGGCACCCTGTGGTGGACGGCGAGTTTCTTTCCCCCGGGGTCGCAGCCGTGGTGCCGACTGATCCGAGAATAGCTATCCTAGAGGGGAGATTTAAGCAAGTAGGAACTCCTTCCAGTAGCATGGCCTTGTTTTCTCATGTAAACGCCACCTGTTAGATCCCCTTAGTGGTTGGTGTGGTGGAGAACGAAGGCGCCACCATTCTGACTCCGTACCTGAGCGACCCTGCCAAAATGAAAGCCCTCAGCGACGACTTTGATGATGCCGGCTCTCGGCTGCTGCTCGGCGTTGACGAGCACGCAGTCTCTGACCAAGACGTCGGCATCGTGAATCTCATTAGACTAAACTATCTCAGAGAGGACAACTCCAGCCTCTCGGTGGTGAGGATATAATGAAGTCTTGGCTCTCACTTAAGCACCATGTGAATCATGTACGCACTGTAGACGAATGCCCTGGAGATCTCCCACATGTTGACTGACTTCTGCTACCACTATCCCACCCACCTCACAGTGGAGATGTTGGCTCAGAAAACTGAGAAACCGGTTTACTACTATCACTTCAAGTATAACAAAGTTAAACTGTATTCATGACAGAAGTTCAACTTTGCTTCATAAAGGTTCTGTCTTTTTGTTCTAGTTATCATCGTTCCAACTCAAACCTGGCTAATTACAACTATGACACATCCGCTGCCAGCGTCGCCTTCGGCGCAGTACACGGAGACGACGAGTCACTCTTGTTTCAGGGAGAGGAAAAAGAATATTCAGTCGAGGTGCAGTGTGCATGTCAAGCATATTTTCCTTCGCAAAGTTTTACTATAGACAAACTCCAATCAGGATCTCAAGATGACCAAGAAATTGGTCAGTCTGTGGACGAGCTTTGCCTCCTCCAGCAAACCAACTGACCATTGGGTCCCAGTAAGCAGCGACAACGTCCAATACGCAGTCTTGGACCTGGATAGCCTGCGTATGGCCAGAGCTTATGACTACGGCGAGAGAATGACTTTTGCTCGATCCATGCTTGATCTCGTGGATGCGTATAGACACTTTGATCCCGGTGAACATCCGGCCCTGCTGCAACGCATGAAGGAGAAGGAGGAGGAGATGGGCTGGACAGAACATGACGAGCTATGAAAGAGCATAAATTGTGAACAATACTCAACATACATATGTGTATTTGTGCACACGTCTTCGACAGAGATTGTCCGTGCATCAAGGTGAGTCTCTGTGGAATAAAGTCATGATCCAGCGCAACAATCTTCGCAACCTCCCGGTGTTACGTGCTACAAGCACCTGGACGAGAGCAGTTTTTCTTGTCCACAGGCCTTGTTTATTGGGCGCCCAAACGTTTGGGTCCGCGGGCGCAAATGTATGGTACAGTTGAAGGGAGGACGACGTCTGCTTCGATGTAGGAAACGCTGTTGTCTGCCGATTACCGAACTGCGAACAAGTAGCTGCTGAAACGTCTGTTGTCAGGTGCAAAAAAGCATGCACCAAAACGCTCAAGCGGTTCTTTTTGGCGTCTTTGGCAGAAGAGTCATCCCTTCTAAGGATTGCAAGTCCAGAAAAGAGCAAAGGCGGGAGGTTGCTAAGGTAAGACAAAACCCAACATATGCCCAAACTTTCATATATGCGTCTCTTTTGCCAGCACTGGCTGTTTGAGTGTCCACATGCCAGAGCCAAGAAGATCCCTTGCGGTTGTGAGGTGATCCAGCGAAACAAGATCAAAAAGGCCAAAAAGAAGTGATCCAAGTGTATTTGCAAGCGATCATGCACAGAGAGAAAAGAAATGAGTGGCCTGGATTGCATGACCATGCCACAGTATACGTTTATATACTTCTAGCAGACTCTCTCCGCTTCGCTGGGTGGCAGAAGTGGCTATTGTGTGTCCTGTATATTATCCACCTACGTACTTAATACATGCGTATTTACCTCATAGATGTCTTCTACATGCGTATTTTCTACATAGATGTCTTGTAGATGCGTATTTACCACATAGATGTCTTCTACATACGTATTTACTACATAGACTTTTCCTACATACGTAGCTACTCAGTAAATATGTCCTTGCGCTGTACGTACGGAAGACACACACATAGACAGACGGAGACGATCTCTTGTTGTACTTACTACTTGGGACAGTCGTACACTCCTGCCGTGCTTCGCACCGTGCTGCCTATCCTGAGCATTTCGTCACCCCAACCCCTCACTCACCAACTCGATCAAGACCTTTAAGTGTCAATGCATGAGCATGAAGAACAACGACCGCACGGCCACTCACCTCCCGCTCCACTTGCGCATGTACGTGCTCATCTCACGCAAGTAGGTGAGCTCAGGCAGGACAGGAAAGGCAACCATGAAGGGTAGGCCGCAGAGAGAATTATATAGAGCAAAAGTTAGAAATCGGCAGCGGAGAGACAGACAAACACAGCGCTAAGCTAGAAACCAGCCGCGAAGCCTCGAAATCGGCCGCGGACACATACACACGTGCATAGGGCCCTCGCGCTCTGTCTATAGACTGATCTTCCTCTCCGGAACGTACTGCATAATCGATATATCATCAGTACAGCAAAAAAGATGATGTCCTAGGCGAACATGCCCGCCCGTGTGACCACGTCCAATAATGTCTCTCTACATGTGCACGTACACGTCCATGACATATCCTAATTTTTGGTGCGCATCCCGCATGCGAGTACGGACAGACGGGCATGACATGGAAATAAAGTCCATGCTACATGACTTTCTCCGTCGTCTGGATAAGGATTAATAGAGGATCCATTACATCGAATCTCGAAAAGTATCCTTCGTCATTGCCATCCTTTTGTCTCCTGGAAGCTACACGTTGTTGAGCAGACATCAACTTGACATGAAAGGAACTATGGAAGAGCTGAATGGCCTCGTACAGCAAAGTTATGGCCGCGATCAAAGCCGAATGTGGCTTTGCAGATCGCATTCCTCAGCCTTTCTGGAGATATCTTCTGATCTATGGTGATAACCAGGCAATTAGAAGCGCATTTCACTCGTTTCTATGTACTTACATAAATGGCTGGAGGCATCTGTGTCCGCATGAGTACACGCGACGGCCCGGATGTTTGCACAAGCTGCACGTAACGATATGAGCGTGCGTATGGACAGAGGTGTCCAAGATGGCTCAGATTCACGTGTTTGTCCACGACGAAGAGCGGACGTCATTGTCGTGCATCTAAAAAGTCATGGATGAGCGCGGTCATTAAGAATCGCAGATCGGTTAGCTTAGGTTAAGTTGTCACTAGATGGTGATTTTTTTTGCTTTTTTTCACAGCCCCAATCATAGAAATGTCTTAAAAAGTCCACGTTGCGTAGAATCTGGTCCATTGTTGTATCCTCCACAAGATACTCGTGTATTTCATCTAAGCATTTCCAAGTGTCTCCAGCGACACGGAATGATCGTCTGACTGGCATGATCCACATAGTGAGAAAACTAAGAAAGACTCGGCACGATGCTGTCGTCATACTTCGTAAGCAAGGTTGACCGAAAGCCACTTTTCCACCTCTTTCACTCCGGTGGCCTTTCTATTGGCATAATCGTGGATCTGTCGGGAAGAGAAGACCAGTGATGCATGCATATTCACCAGGATGAAAATACAAACCTGATCTTTCTGGATCTTTCCAACCGCAAAGTAGGAGGCTTTCTTATGGGAAAAGTAAAGACCAGAGACTGATGCAGCTGGAGTCATTGCAAGGGACTCTGTCAGTTCAATCCCTGTCTCCTCCTGAGCCTGCAACATCTCCCACAGGGTCAGCTTCTCAGTGTGATCAGGTTGCGTTGGGTAGCCCGGAGCTGGGCGGATGCCAGTGTACCTGAAGAGATTAGATCAGCGGCATGCAAGGCGATGTACGAAGTTTTTCTAAGTTGCACGGCTCACTTTCCCCGGAGCAGATCTGGCGTGTCCAGAGCCTCTTCTTTGTCATATCCCCAGAGTTCTGTGCGCACCAATTGGTGAAGATATTCTGCTAGAGCCTCAGACAGTCGGTCTGCGAGAGCAGACACCATGATAGAGTTATAGTCATCGTGGGCATTTTCGAAACTGCAACATATGTTAATCATAAGAACGCGCTTGTTCACTTTCATAGGATGAGTATAGAGTATAGTATATTAGGCAGATACCATGATCACTACTCACTTCCTGCGCATCTGGGCACATCCAAATCCCGCTGAAACAGCAAAGCCACCAATGTAATCTCTCTTCCCGCTGTCCAAAGGTGCCACAAAGTCCGACAGGCAGTGGCAGAACTCAGACGAAGACAGCTCAGTCTGTCTCAGCCCATGGAGGATCCAACGGGGAGTCAAGTCGCACTCATCCGTGTCAAAGACTAAAATATCATCTCCCTTGGAGTTTGCCGGGTAGAAGGCAACAACAGCCCTGGCTTCCAGTGAATCTGACTCCACGATGGCCTCCAGCATGCATTGGGCCTCATCGAACAGCTTTTTTGCCTCAGCACCTATGCCACAAAAAGATTAGGTCACAGTTATGCTGCACTGCTTAATGCATGACATCAAAAGATATTACAATTATGTGCTAAACATATGCAGGCGTTTAACCATATCGATAAAGCAACTGGGAGTAGGTGGCAATCACATTGAAATTACCTACTGTCTTGTCTTGAAAGATCTTTGGATACCTCCCGTTGGGGTATTTTCCCCTGAGCTGCCAAACATCAAAGAAGCATTTCCAGTCAATGAAGGGAATCACCTATGGACAAAGAGTAAACTGAGAAGACTAGAGAACAATGGTCCTTTTTGTCATGTGCGAGTGGTATGAGCTTTGTGTTTTCACCTTCGCTAGACTGATGCGAAGAAATGTTCTGGTTCCAATAAATGTTGGCCTAACAGCCTCAAACTGGCTCCAGTCTATGGGCATGGCCCTCTGGCGGGCCTGGTTGAGTGGCACAAACCTGGAGAAAAGAGCTTCATGATTTTTCAGACGTTTGCCAAGGTAGTGCGGCACACCTTCGCTCCTGCAAGTTGTCGTAATACTCCTTACGAATGTCATCGTATTCATCCGCAACATCATCAGTAAAGTCGTCCTTGCATTCCTCGTCGAGCAGACTTGAACACTAGGCAACAAGATATGTTCAACATGGTCGACGTACGCATAATGTTGCAATAACATTTCTTCGGAGCTAAAATCCTTACCACGACAACACTCTTTGAGGCATCCAAGACATGTACTGTGGACCCCAGTTGGTATCTGGGTGCAATTTTGACGGCAGTATGCTGTTTGGATGTGGTGGCACCGCCAATGAGTAGAGGAATCCTAGTGGGATGGCATTGAGCAGGGTACTCGCACTTCTTAAGCAACCACTGTTTCTTACTGGAGTCCGACACGTGTCATCTCAGCAGCTACGTGAGCCATCTCAGTCAGCGAGGGCGTGATGAGCCCTGAGAGTCCCACAATGTCTGCTTTTTCAACCATGCATGTCTTCAGAATGTCCTCGCATGAGACCATGACCCCCAGGTCAATGACCCTGTAGTTGTTGCAGCCAAGCACGACGCCAACAATGTTCTTGCCAATGTCATGCACGTCACCCTTTACTGTTGCCAGCACGATGGTACCGTTGTGCTGAGGCTACACGTGTATAAAAGATGGTCAATGGGGTGTCTGTGACACTTTTATAGCTTCTCCCTTGCCTTACTATTTTGCACTGCATCACCATTCTGAAGTGCCAGGGATCGCCTCTCCTCCTCCATGAAGGGGATCAGATGTGCCACTGCCTTCTTCATCACCCTTGCCGACTTGATGACCTAGTAGAAGGTGGTAGGGAAAGAGGTAAGACTTAACAATTTTTTTAAGACGCATTGTGCACCTGTGGCAGAAACATCTTTCCTGATCCAAAGAGGTCTCCCACGATAGACATGCCATCCATAAGTGGCCCCTCTATGATATTGAGAGGTCGTGGATAGCGCGAGGTGTTGAGTCGAGCCAGTTCAGTGTCCTCCACCACAAAACGATCAATGCCCTGAAGGATGAAAAGGATGATGCAACAGGCCTCTAAATACATTTGATTCCTGTGACCTTGACCAGAGAGTGCTTAAGTCTCTCCTCAACACTCTCATTCCTCCATGCTGCTGCCTCCTCGGAGCTGTTGGAAGAAGATTTGGAATTGAGCAGACTGCTTCTCTCAGCATAAGCTAGAAGTTTGTCTGTGCCATCCTCGGCATTTTTGTTCCACAGAAGATCTTCACAGAGACCAAGTAGTTCGGGTTCAATATCGTCATACAGAGGAAGGCATCCAGCATTCACAATACCTTCATGTCAGAGGGGATAAAGAAACGTTTCGGACTATGGCAGTGGGATGAGAGAGGATAAAAGAAGATCTTACCCATGTCCATGCCAGCCCTGATAGCATGATAGAGAAAGACACTGTGCATAGCTTCCCTCACACGCTCTCTTCCTCGGAATGAAAATGAAAAGTTGGAGACACCTCCAGATACTCTGGAACCTGGGCAAGTTCCCTGAAAAGATTCACTTCTATATATACCGGAAGTTGTTCAATGGCCTTTATTGGAACATCAAGTGTTCAGAAGGGCCTTCATCGGGGCATGGGCAATAATTGAAATGGTAAACATGAAGGCAAGTTGCATTATGATTTACGAACAGATCACCAGCTGCTCAATATTGTCAGACCTTTAATATTCTCAAAATATCGAGCATCAACATATTTGGTCTCGATGTATCCAATACTGATCAGTTTTTAACGCACATTCTCGCTATGTTAGAGACAGGGCATTCACTGGATAGGTTATGATATTAAAGTGTTCTCAAAGTTGCTGTGCGCATAAGCAGCATGTAAATTACGTGATGTTACCACAATCCTATCTGCCAATGTCAGCGCCGTAGGTCCCCATAGGTGAGATTGGGTGTGCACATTCGGACAGTAATGTCGTACAAGATGTGTAGCCAATCAAGTATTATGTTACCTTTATTCTCTCAGTCGCCTGAATGAAGGCTTTGCCGTAGCTGTTGTGCTCAGTGATCCCAGTGGCAATGGTCAGGATGTTGGGATCAAACACGATGTCCTCTGGAGGAAAACCAACCTCTTGAGTCAACAGACGAAAGGAGCGCTGGCAAATGGAGACCTTTCGACTCTCCTCTGCTGCCTAAGCAAACACTTTATGTCATGTTCAATTGTTCATATGTGGACATAAGGGATTTTTTCAACTTACCTGTCCTTCCTCATCAAAGGCCATGACTACGACAGCTGCACCTAGCTTCCGGAGCTGTCTGGCTTTAGTCAAGAAATCCTCTTCGCCTTCCTTCAAGCTGATGCTGTTGGCCAGACACTTTCCCTAAACAATCAAAGCGTGATGCCAAGACCGCATATTTCACAGGTCATTCACTCACCTGCAAGTTCTTCAGTCCTGCCAGGAGCACATCAAAATCTGAGGAATCCACGCAGATTGGAACTCTGGCAATCTCTGGCTCAGACGTCAACAGATTACAAAACTTGGTCATGGCTACTTCTCCATCCAGCATGCCGTCATCCATATTGACATCCAAGATCTGGGCACCATTTTTTACCTGCAGACGGGCCACCTCCAGGGCCTCCTGGACAAAAAGGAATGAATGGAAATGCTAGCAGTTGTTATTTGGTACCGTATGCATATCAACGTCATCAGAGTACAGACGCAACAGTGCTTTCAAAAGAAGCAGAAGCCATTGCACTTTTATGTTGTGCCCAGTTTCATAGCACGCAGAAAGAGATTAAGAAATTGGTCTAGTCTAATGTTTATACATAAAGATGCGCATGACAAGTTATTTGGACTAGAACAAAACCCAAATCGTTCAGAAAAACTGGCACGAGCCAGTCCAAACAGTGCAGCTTCTTTTCAAAGCAGATTCCTCGTACAGGGTGCGTAAGCGAATTGCCCGTCTTCGATCGCCTGGTATAACTTGACTATTCATGGACTAAATCACGTGATACTTTGCACATTTGTTCACCTTCGCCTGAACAGTAAGCACATTAAGCCTCCAACTGCATCTACATGGTCCTGAACCCACGGTAGATCTTGACTATAGGCAACTTGGCTTACGAACACTGCATGTGCGGCACATTATTACCCCATACTTTCCCTCCCTGATGAGCCTAGCAAATCTTTTGGACCCGGCAACATTGCAGCGTTCGCCGATGTTAACGAAGTTGGTTGTTTCAGTGATGTTGAATGGTTCGAGCCCTGAGAGACTTGTGACACCCTTGGGCACTTCCATTTGCTGCTTACGGCGCCGGGGCCTCACGCCACTGACAGCCGCAGCAATTGCTGAGATGTGCCCAGGTGTTGTTCCGCAGCAACCCCCAACCAGGTTCACCAGTCCTGATTTGGCAAAATCACCCAGAGCACCAGCTGTCGTCTCAGGCTTCTCATCATATCCGCCAAACGTGTTTGGAAGTCCTTGTTTTTGAACAGTACATGCAGCGTATTAGTGACACAAGTTGTTGACCCTATGGTGCACTACAACGTTACCTGCATTTGGGTAGCAGATGACATAGGCATCTGTGGCCAAAGAGATGGCCTCAATGAATGGCCTCATTTCTGTCGCCCCCAGAGCACAGTTCAAACCAATGCTGAAAAGGACTCACAATGTACAGCAAAATATCCATGAAAGACACGACAAATGGCCACTGGTCAATTACCATAATGGCTGTGCATGGGCTACACTAGTGACGAAGGCTTCACCAGTCTGACCAGAAAGAGTGCGCCCGCTCTTGTCCACAATGGTCCCGGATATGATGACTGGGATGGCCTGGAACTCAGCCTCAAATAGTGTTTGGACGGCATAGAGGGCAGCCTTGGCATTGGCAGTGTCGAACACAGTTTCCACCAGCAGCACATCCACACCGCCGTCCAGCAGACCACGGGCTTGCTCAGTGTATGCGTCAACCAGCTCATCAAAGGCTATACAAAATACAATCAGGGACAACTTGCACTTTTCACAATTTCTCCAGTCGCTCTTACTTATGTTCCTATATTCTGGTCTCTCCACACTGGGAGATATGGACAAAGTCCTGTTGGTGGGTCCCATTGCTCCTGCCACATACCTCTGGACACCCGTGGACTTGGTCACCATTGCTGCAGCCTTTTTGGCCAAGAGGGCAGACTCGTAGTTCAATCTGAATAAGGATGCTCATGCAGATCCTATGCCGGGCATGATGAACACACGTGTAAGACGACAGGCAAACCTGTAAGCAAGGTGGCCCATACTGTAGTCCTCCTGAGCGATCTTGGTGGCCGAGAAGGTGTTAGTCTCGCAGATATCAGCACCAGCCTCCAAGTACTCCCTGGAAAGACGAAACTCTCAGCTCTTGAAGGCATCATGCTGATACGAGCATGCAAGGAAGGCTAGTTTTTGTACGTATGCATGGAGTTATTTATCCACTGCGCAGACCTGTGTATGTCTTGCACGATGTCAGGTCTCGTGAGAGAGAGAAGATCATTGTTTCCTTTGAGATCTTTCGCGTGTTGTTGAAACTCTTCTCCTCGAAAATCCTTTTCCGTCAGCTCCCTCCTCTGCAGCATGGTGCCCATGGCACCATCCAGCACCAGCACGCGCCGCTCCAATTCGCCATCCAGCTGCCAACCTAACTCTGCAATTGATATAGAGCAACAATATTATGTCTCAGCGATGTTTTTTTTTTTTTTTTTTTAAAGCAATGGACTCTGCTTCGCCACTAACACAGGTTGGCTGCTAAAAACTGGCGCAACCATCGTGCAATCTTACTAGAGGTCTTCTGTTTCTTGTCCTTGGAAACCATTGTTGACGGTTGCTGCCTGGAGAACTTCACTCAGCTGTTTGAGAGATGTGAGGATCAGTTCAAGACGTCTCCCCAGAAGCGGCGGCGCGGAAGTATATCAGAGCCGCCGCCCCGATCGAGCCCGGGCTCGGCTCGAGTCGAGCATTTTTCAGCTTGAGCTCACTTTCAACAATCCTCGGCTCGAAAAGCTTCGGCGTTTACGTTAGTTTTCAGCGGAATGGGAGAAACTTGTTTTCTTGGACTGCCATCAAAGCTCACGGACACGAGTGTCTCTGGTGAAAAAGGTCAAGTTCTAGAAATCCCACAACAGGTTTCCTCCCCTTGAGCGGCTTTGACGAACTGCAGTTGAAACACTAGGATACAGTTGGTTTACACGCACATCTGATGACCCGCACGCCTGTGATGCTTCCACACAGAACTTTGACTCTGCAGTTCGCTACAAACGTCAAGTTTCGAATGCGGTTTCAATGAATCTGCCAAGGTCATTTGTCAGAAACTCCTCAAAATGGCGGATATAGCGCACTTACCAGAATTTCGGATATAAGGATTCTCGGTCCTCTGTAGGACAATGGTCCATAAATCTTCCATCAAGAGAATAATGCATCATTCTTAAGCGCCCCATTGTGAAGGTTGAGGCTCAAGATGGTCACTGCTGGTACCCAATGTGGCCTTGAAGGAGCGGCACGTGACCTCCCCTCTCCAAGTTTGGGATCGGAGGGCACGTGGAAGATCCTGGAGCACTTCTCCTGCTCCAAGGTTTCCCTCAGGCCGAATCTGGGACCAAGAAGAGCAATCTGATCTTCCATAGGGACGTGAGCCCTGCACTCATCACATACAGAATCATATCATAATCATATCCAATCTCCTCTAATCTTTAAATAGCCCATGAAAATAGACAAGTCCTTCAGAATGACTCATTCTTAATAACATTCTTCAAAGTACAGTGGAACACGCTTACAACGATCACCGAATGTATCAGAGACGCACGGACATGGAGATTATTATACTATGATATGTCCCATTTCCAATGAGCTTTTTCGTACTGAATGCCTATGGATGTAGCGATCACTCGAGTCCTGCAAAATATTATAATTTCTGAGATGCCAAGAGTTATCCTGGCCAAGGGGTTCATTCTTCGTGGGGTTAATCACCCTCTTGGATGAGTTTGAAAGCTGCAAGTGCAACTATGGGCAAGAAGTTGAGCCAGATCCTGTAGAAATGATCGTTCTTCATCCACTGCCTCCAAAGATCAGTAGACTGTTTGTCATTGAGCTGTTAACTTAAATTCTGCCTTTCAAAGGATAGAAAGAGTGGATGTTTCTAAGGGTGTCTGAAAAATTTTGTGATTTTCAACCGAACGACGTTTTTCGCGTATTTCGTCCGAAATACTCGGACCCTTCAGAAACTGCGGAGCACATGGACGACTCGGGGAGCACGGATGGCGCGTTGCGTACGTAGTAGGAAAAAGGTTTCGACGTTGATTCCGGCCTTAGCAGACAGTGCGGAGCAGCAGTTTCAGTGAGTTGCATCATGGTTTAATCTTTAATAAATGCCGGGTATCTCCGCCAGGTTGTCTTTGGTCGTCAACGGCTTATTTGCAGCACGATTGACACTTTTAAATATGAATCTTACGTTGAAAGTCCTGTACGGACGTCCGCATGTATACGTGCAATAGAAAGTTGGCAAAATCTTGATTCGCACGAATCACTCGAATGGCTCGAGTTGACCCATCACTAGTAAGCTCGAGTGCCTCACGTCTGCCCTTTCGACTGATCGCATAGAAAGTAGGAGTTTTTAAATAATTTTCCGCTTACTGTATCTGGACTAATAAATTAAGAGGCGCGTTGCATGAACTTGGATTTCTCCAGTAGGAGCAGCCGAGGACATTGAAAAACAATGCTTTTTAGCTCGTCATATGAAAGGTTTCGTGAACACAAGAGCGCACTTTCCGCTCACTCAATCAACAACAATCACATAGGCTGAGAGACCGAATTTGCTTAGCCCCGACAGCCAAAGGCCAAGAGAGACAGAAAACACACATGACGTTAGCCTTTTCGATCGCCGGAATACAAGTGTTCTCTTCGTCCTGAGGTTGACTGCACCTTCGACATCACAGTCGAGATGGGCAACGAATCGAGCAACCTCGTGGCCGAGTGCACCTTCGACGAGGAGTCCGAGGAGGCTTTCACGGACTGGGCAGTTTGTAATGCTCTCAAGGAGCCCGACAATTCCCCGCTCACGGCCTTCATCGCCAGAGACAAGGAAAGATGCTGCTCCTTGGAAAGTCTTGCAAGGGTACGATGGACAGGATTTGCTCAGAGATGATTGTGCTTTCTTTCATCATTCTCTGTTTTCTCAAAAGAATCTGAAGCTTTACCGTCATCCGAAGATCCTCCGGTTCGTCGGCTACTGTGTCGATCCCTCTTCCAAGCTGCCGTATTTGTTCACGGAACGAGCATCTTCCCTCCTGTCGCAGAAATCAAAACAGACCCCTTTGCAGATCTGCTTAGGGTTGAGAGATGTTTGTGAGGCTCTGCTCTTTTTGCACGAGAAAGGTGGCGCCTGCCACAACAACGTCTGCGCCGCCGCCGTTTTCGTCACTCTAGATGGAAGGTGGAGGCTAGGCGGAATGCAGCACGTCAAGAGGTAACAACCGTATAAAGAGAAAGAGATGAATGGCTGGCGCGTTGTCCCGGATCATAATCTCGCATTCGTCGATGGTAGATTCGAAGAAGTAACCTGCCGGTTCTTGGAAGAGACTCGCCAATCTCGCTCGTCGAGCTCGGTGCCGCCGGAAGAAACGTCAGCCAATGACAAAGTACTCATTCAAGATCATGAGGCCAGAGATGTCTTTGGCGTGGGGGCTCTAGTCAGGGATGTCCTGGCGGCGGTCACGAACGAGGGTACAGGAATCAAATAATCATGGCCGAAGTCAACTTGACGACGACTTTCTCTCTCTTGTGATAGATCTAGCTTGCACTGATGAATTCCTTGACTTTGCTCGCGAGAGCCTTCAGCATCGCATTCCCTCCAAGCGTCCACGCCTGTCTAAGGTGCTCGAGCATCCGTTCTTCAGTCGCGACTACCTCTCCATAGCTAGTTTCTTGGCCGACCTGCCCGTTAAGAGCGAAGTTCAAAAGAAGACATTCTTCACCGCCCTCACAGAGAAGTTGTTCCACTTGCCAAATGAAACGTTTTCTCTCCAATTGTCGGCCCAGCTGCTCTCCAGATATGTCCTCCTAGATCCTACGGCCAGGGACAGATTTATTCCCAATTTAGTAACTCCTGCCAAAGGTGAGAGCGCTAAATGATCCTACATAAGTTGGAATACGCATTTTTTTTCCTCGTGCAGATCCCAGGCCTCCATTTGATGATAAGGCAGAAATGAATCCAATCGTCCCTGAACACTTATTCAAAGAATATATTGCACCGGTGCTCCTCACGATCTTCTACGTGCAGGATCGCACGATCAGACTAGTTCTCCTCAGGTGAGACATCAGCCCAGCTTTATGGTACAGACGCGTGAAGACTTTTGCTACTTTCAGAAACTTCTCCTCCTACGTCGACATGTTTAAACGCACAGTTCTCGAGGAAGAGATCCTTCCGCAACTTCTACTCGGTATCCGTGACGACAGTGATCAGATAGTGGCAGCCACACTCAAAGCTTTGGCTGACCTTGTACCCCTCTTGGGGGCCGACACGGTGGTGGGAGCGAAGTACAGGAGGAAGGTCTTTAGGGATGGGACACCGGGAGAGGTGAGCGTGACGGCCAAAATGGCCGTGTGCCACATCCGTCAGCACTATTCGCGAGCCATATGCGTCATCATTGTATCATACACATGTGTTCCTATTCTAGTCTCCCAAGCGAGCCATTGAGGTCACGAAGTCTCGGAGACAAAAGGCTGGCTTACAAAGATTGGAGAAGATTTGCAACGATCTGGAGGAAGAAGAGAGTGGCAAGTACTTCAGTAATAGTAATAGTAAAACATAGTTTTGAGGTTATTATTGCAATCAGAACCTGGTGAGATGGCAGATCCTGTATTTCCCAAGCGACATTCTCCCATTGGGGCTGAGAAAAGTGAGGAGGAAAAGGAAGCCGATGACGATGCTTGGGACGACTGGGAAGACGAGGAGAGAGACGTCGACGAGGCAATCAACGTTAATCATCAAACGCACCAGGAACCTCAAGCGCAGCAGCAACCTCAAGCACAACAGCAACCTCAAGAGGAACAGCAACCGCAAGCGCAGCAGCAAACTCAGAGGAATGTCAGAAGCATCAATGACTTAGACATAGATTCCCTGGATATTAAGGTAAGAGCAACACGGCGTGTGCGTCCCGTCACTATCATGGTACATTGAAGCATGCTTTCCAGGTCTCTAAAACTATCTCAACGTCCGATTCCGTCGACTTCTTCTCTGACATGGTGCCTGTGATCACTACCAAGGCCAAAATGATGGAACCCTCAGACCAAAAGCCAGATTCCAATGTCACTGAGTCGTCATCATCGACTCAAAGTGCTACTGAACCCGTTTCTAAGTTCGCAGTCATCAGTGCCACCGAGGAGGAGGAACCTTCCGGTTGGGGTGAAGATGAGTTGGAGTGGGGCGAGATATAGGTCCAACTATAGACTGTTTGATACCTGTATGTAGACTTGTTGCCGCTCAAGGTGATGTACAGGATTTATGAACAGATAGTTTGAAAATAGCATTTCATGAGCTCTATACGGCCAATTTCCATGAAATACTGATACTTTACGTTTGCCTCTGTGCTCGAGACTCGGCTTGTGCGAGCCCTCATTGTATTTAAATAAAATGAGCAATTTAAATACGCCCCAAAATAGACTCAACTCATTACGAATGGCTCGGGTCGATCACGCATAACAGGGAGTTGCGTCAGAACTAACCTCACCTACATGTTATCTTCATATAGATACGCGTTTTGTTCTACTGATCGTTGCTGTTGTACATGAGTACAGTGAATAGTGATGAGTCGCGGTAGAATGGACAGATACCACGCACTTGGCATCAACCAAGGCTGAACATCTTGCAATAGTACATTAGATGTGCTGTTACCCAGCAACATGTGAATACACATTACCATGCAATGAAGTGCGTTCGCAATGCTTGTGCATCCGCAGTGCAAGGACTAGTACAAAAAAGTGGCCGGATGGATTCCACCTTCCTTGGTCATTAACACCTACTCTATCACCCCTCATGGAGCAGTGACAGAAAACTCAAACAACGCTCAATCAGGGCCAATTCAGGCTCTTGGGCTAGACAAAAGACTCAAAATCTGTTACTGTTCGGTGACGGTTTATCAGCAATCTTTAAACTCATTTTGTTAATGACAGCAATAACATAAATGCTGTAATACTGAAGTTGTACATACTTACACTAGTCGCGTTGGACAAAGTTAAAATTACTGAGCTGAGACAACCTGTACTTTTCCCCGGTTAGGAATGAATAGGTGTTGGCGGATGCTTCCAAGCTATATGCGTTGCCGCTTCTGGCTCATTTTCATATGCAGAGCGACATTTGGGGACCTTGTATTTTGCTTTGCCCCAACTGATCAAGGCTCCACTGAATGTACATTATGATCCGTGGACTGTCCAGGCATCACCTGCTCCCTTCACCTTGTCTGGAATGGTGAAGGCTGCTCCAGTACAGCAAGATCATCACGTTAATGAGGCGGGCACGATTGAGGAGAGGAGCAATCACCAGTGCTTCAGTGTCGGAGATGTAGTAATTAAGGCTGAGGACTGAATTCAGCACTCTGTATGGATAGTGGAACGGGTTAGAGGTCCTTCCATGCCTTCCCCTCCTACTCTAACTCCACTCACGTCTCCTTCTCCTCCTGCTTCTCCAACATGGAGAGACTGACTCACTCCAATAAGGTTTGATTGCCGTGTGTATCTGTGTCTTCTTATCTGTCACCGGTTCTATATACGTCATACACCTTTCATTCACCTTATCCCCGTGCCCTAATCATTTCTAAACAGTCCTTGAGCCCAGTGGTCTTACCCACGGGGAAGGTGTGCGCCGTCATACCGTACTAACGAACCGAACATTAAGCACTAGACTGTATGTGTTCTGTATATATGCAAAGCTTATATTTTGCTACTTCCGATATTCTAGTGCGATTAAAATTTCATTCAATGGATAATACGTGATTAAAGCTCAGTCAATAGAAGAGATAATGTACGTAATTAGTACATTGACACAATTCTTACTTAAACAACTTTTTCAACTCCGATATGACATTGGTTGGAGTGTCGTCGTAACTAGTGATAGCTGGCCTCACCTTCTCCTTCTTCTGCTTCTGGCACACTTTTTCCCTGATCAATAACTCCTGCCCTTGGCAGTAATAAGTGTAAATGTCTTTGGAAACGATTGCCAAGTTGTGGTAGGAGAAGCCGTTGAAAAAGTCCTTCCAGGCCTGATTGGAGAGCTCTCTGGAGCCTGAGCGCAAGTCGCGTGGGTCACTGATGTCTATAACGAAGTAGCCCAAGTCAGTGTGTACAACCACCAGGTCCCTGTCAATGACAGTCAGCATGTTGGGGACGTTGCAACCCCCAAAGAATGTGATGGGCTTCATAGAGGGCGCCTCGACGGCGTGCAAGCGGAAGTCGTACTTGACGGTGCGCTCACCGCACACCCTAAGTACTCTCTCCGAGGCCAGAAAGAAACATCCTGATTCTTCGCCCAATAGCTGGTTTTCCACATTAAGAAAGATTTCCCATTGCTCGTCATCTTTTCTGCTCTTGGGAGACCAGACTGGCAGCTTGCCGGTGATGTCAACCACCACCACCTTCTTGCGGCAAATGCCTTTTTCCCGGGGGTACTTCGTAATGACGCCGACTTCAATAGCCACCATGTTGCTCGAGACAAAGCGGACGATGGGGGACTCATAGTGGAAATCGGGTCGGGGAGGTGGCAAGGCCTGTATCTGCTTCTTCTCACTTGGCTTGGCCGTTTCCACGATCTCCAGCATGCCGTCCCCACAGAAGCGAGCCATTTTGCCCTTGCGGAAGTCAGCAAACTGCAGGAAGAGCTGACCGTACGTGAATTCTTCAGGGAGTTCTTCCAAGATGAACGCAAAGGAAGTTTCTACGGTGGGCTGGTCATTCTGTGTGAGGTCCGCCCAGAGGTACGAGAACTCTCTCGTCGTCTCGTTGTAGCAAAGCCTGTGGAGCGTGTGGTCGTCGACTATGTCTCGCAGATACACCTTGTGATGAGGTAGGTTGGTTGGTAGGTACAAAGGCTGCGGGAGCTGGTACCGCTGCGTCGGCAGGAGGAGTCTCTGGATGGTAATGAGTCTGGGACTGTAGTCCATGTACTCGTTGCTGCTGATCAGACACGTGTCTTCCTCCACGCGGATCAAAATGTAGTACTTGGTAAGCTCCAACTCCATGTGGACTTTGTCTGCCCGGAACGGGAGGTTAATCTCCTTTTCGAACTCGTCACGCTCTGACATAATGACGAGCCTGCCGGAGTCGAAGAGGATCACTGTCTCGAGAGCGTCGGCCTTGATACACATCACTCGCTTGTCCATGTAATCGTGCTTGATGTATTTGGACCGCACCACTCTGTGCTTGGGGGTCTGGCGCCAGCTTAGGCTCAGCTGCTTCTTGGCGACCTGTTGGCGAAAGTTCTTGCCGGCGTCATTCGTGAGGGCTGCTCTCCAGGACATGCAGACGTTCGTCATGTTCTCATAGTCCTCGTGGTGGAGAAACGAGGCGACCTTCTCGATGAGGCACTGCAAGTAAGAGGGATAAAAAGTTATCGAATATGTACTTTAACCTTTACTACATCATCTACTCTGACTTAGTTCTCACTTCTGTGTTAAATATTTTTTCAAAATCAAAATTTTGGACCGCTTCTTAGGATGAATAGAAAAATAAGTTTAGCCTGTACACCAAGAGTATGTAGGTAAAACAATGAAAAGGGTAATTTAAACTAATTTCGCTCTTAAGGTTATTAAAAGTACGCACATGCCAGAGAGATTGGAATTCCTCCTGCTGGCAGTTGTTGAGCAATAATAGAAGTCTTTTGACCTTTGTCTTTTGAGAAAGATCCAACAACGTAACCATTTGATTTACTGTAGGGACAACCTTTCAGTTCATCATTGCTCACCGGGGAGGGCTAATGCTGGACGCTTTTTATACAGATTCACCACACTCATCTCTGTGTGCAGAGAGGAGGGAAACTTTTTGCATGCGCACAATTGCGCTACCGATGGAGAAAGTGCAAAGAGCGAAGTATTGCTCCCTTACTGTTGTACAGTAGTCATTCGATATCGTCACAATTGTGTTGCTGACAGACCGTTGTGACTACATGGAATGATTACTGTGTATGCAGCGTCCTTACAGCTTTGAGGGTGCCGAAGCAACAGCAAGTAGTGTCTGTATGTAACAAACAATGTCAGGTGGAAAAGTGTCCATGAATAAAAATGTATATAAAGTGGTAGCAAAGGTAATATCGAGTTTAGCTATTGCTCAAAAGTTTTATAGCAGCCTTTATACCACTAGCTTGACTGAAAGAGCGCTCAAGAAGAAGAACTTACCGGATAAAATGCGATGTCTTCGATCCTTGACATGATGCTGAAGATACTGAAGCTCCTCTCAAAGGGTTCTTCCAAAGTGACTTTGAACACGCTTTCTCTCTGAGAGTAGATATCAGACTGACTCCAACATCATCTCAGCCCATCGACGACGGTTTTTTGGGGGGAGGAGGCAGAAGTCGAGACAGCTGTTGCCCTTGCCCCATTCTCCCTCCCCCGCCTCCTCGTCCCTGTCCTGCTCACGCTCCCCCACGCTGGGGCGCCCATGCCATTTCCCCGGTGGACCCCAGGGACTGAAAGAACTGACTAGGTGGAGCTGCGGTGGGAGAAAAACGAAGAAGATGTGGACACTGGACAGGTGTTTTTCGGCGTCATGGAGACAATGGTGGACGCAGTCATGGTGTCGGCTACTGCGGCCGCTGAGAACGTGCTACACTTCACACATATGTGCGCGCAAATTTATCCAGCAGCGGGAATGCATAAGCTTTAATTTCCAATAGTGACGTAACTGAAAGTAGTGTTGATCCGCATGTACAGTACATGGAAAATGTATAATTGTGTATAAGATGCACGGGCAGACGTTATTATCTAGGTCACGCACTCGTCGCCTAAAAACAACATAGCTACTTAGATCGTGTGGTGAACGCTATAAAGGCAGGCAGGCATGACAACAACAAGCAAGACTCACAATGCTTCGCCTTCTCCGACGGAGCCGCTCAGCATGACCCCGAAAGGGCTAAGAAGGGAGCCCGCTTCAAAATGGCGTCTGTACACAACTGCGTAAACAACGGCGCTTAAAGCTCGTTCAGCTGACTGAGAAGCTTTTTTTGCACTCACTCTCTATACCTGTGTAGGAACGTCTGGGCGGAGAAGCCACCTAACCTCTTCTGAGGACCTCACGGCAGCCATGGAGACGTCGGCGGACATCACTTTTGCCATGGAGTAGCATGAAACAAGGGGGGGGGGGGAATCATCCTCATGAGCAACGAAATGAAGTCAGTCAAGTAAATTGTACCCCGACATCAGTAAAGAAAATCGTGCCGTCACGTCGTAAAGTAATTATACAGCAAAGTCAGTAAAGTGTGCAGTAAAGTGTCATATGCATGATAACTCATAAGCAACCGTTTTCGATGGCAATGATGTTTGCATGCGCGATACAATTGTTGGTGATATAACATAGTATAGTTCTTTTGTATTATTTGTTTCGAACATAGTTTCACATCGAGCATAAGTAACTGAAAGTGTGATTAATCAGTCTGGATGAACTTTGACATCATCGTGAAAAAGTCTGGGTTTTCCTGCAGATTTAGACCTCCCCACAAAGTAATCAAGTAAGTTAGACGATTTTTGACAAAATTTTACAATGGCTTAGTTTCGCTAGGATTTTTCTCTCGCTAACAGGGTCTCACTGTGTTTGACAGGGCTGCAAATATACGCGTGACTTGAAACTTCTCCAAGTCCATCAAGCATCAGTTTTCGTCAAGTCAACACTGGCAAAAATCCACTGTCTCCCTGACCGAAGTTCGCAATTTGGTCCAGAACAAGAAGGACTTCCCGAAGAACAATGACAAGACTGGAGTAGTTTCGAGCAGGATTCCAAGCCATCCTCCACTTTAGTCAGTCTTCTCTCAACTGACTAGACTTGTATGTACCAACAGTGCTCAGTGCAAGGAGTGCTCATCTTTAAGAGACTTTTTCTCACCCCCCGACCGCAATGCAAGTACAAACCTCATTCTACTCCAATGGATCGGAGGGCTTGACTAATGCGGTTTACTTTCATAGGCCTAAGTAAACCGCTCAGGTCCAAGGTGCTACTGACTTGACTAAATCGGAGTTTTACGTCATTCACAGGTTCGGTCTAGTGACCAAAATAGCTTGTTCCAGTTAGAATTTTAGAGATCTGTGCTGTGCAGAGTGAATTAGAGGTAAAGTGTAACTTCTTGAGAAATCACAACAAAAACCTCTCATTTTTGAACATTTCCAGTCAGTATTATAAAATAATGTCGGTAAAGTTAAAACAAATCTTCTGTCCAGCTGTGGTGTGTTTGTCTGGCGTGGGGTTGGAGCATCTCCTCCTCCTCTCTCTCCGAGACCTCTGGACCAATTTGGTGAAACCGTATGGGGTGGGAGGCCTCGCCCCCTCCTGCAGTGAACAATGACAGGAGGGTCCCCGCGAAAAGACGCTGGCCAACCCTTTGAAGTAGCAACTGAGTCGAGTGTGCTGGTGAGCCACATGTTGTGCGGGCTGCTCAGAAGTCGCTGATTAACGACTATTCCAATTATGATAACTGCTCATTAGGGTTGGTAGAGACCACATTGCTCCCTCACTCCAGAGATAAGGGGTTGGGAGAGGAGGGGCAATGGTGACCGAACCCACGTGTTTGCCGACGCTTTGTCCAACCGAAAGTGCCACATGTTCATCTGGACATCGTTGGAAAAGGAGCTTCGATCTGTTTGCCTGTTGTCCGGCACCGCCCAGATCTCAGGAACCACGGCCGATCTTGACCGAACTTTCCAAGACAAGCCCACTGAGATGTGTCACTACTTTAAATCAATCTTTAAGCGGTTCTCACTGTCGATGCATTCTGGTCACACAACTCTAAAGCGAGCTGCGGTGTGGCAGTTATGGCACTGTGCACTCTACGGAAATTAGCTCGGCATCTTGACGGAGTTTTGCCGATTATGCAGAGGAACGACAATGTGGCAAATCATTATAATAAATGATAACAGATACTTGCAGTTTAATACATTTTTGGGATGCGTAGAAGATCTGACTGTGACAGAAGCCATAACGCCTGATGTCTTGACACATTTCCAGATGAGCAGATTGGCATGCTAATTGTAGGTTCCAGACAAATTCTGGACTTTGGCTCACTCACTAACTTTGGACAGGACGAGTCCGAGTTGAGTCAGGAAAAAGATAAACCAAATCGCCAACCTTGTGACAGCCAGCCAGGCTTTATATATAATATGGAAAGATGCAAGGAGTAAGAAAGTGCACCATGACCAACAAAATTGGACTAAATAACTTTGTAACATTGATTTCTTTTTTTAATAAAGTTGTCAGAGTTTATGTTAACGTGTTGTGGAATAGTAAACTGCCACGAACAGTTCTTGGTGTAAGAACCGTCGCTTGAGAGGAAAGCACTGTCACACTCTGAGCGGGAATATCTTAGAGTTAAATTTCCAAGTCAAGTGTGTGATGCAGATAGTCAGACATCAGGTCCAGAAGAGTTTGACTGTCCCTTGTGATGCCGAACTGCTCTGAAGAGCAGACTACTGAGCTGAAGAGAGTGCCGTGCACTGTGGTGCCGTGCCGGATGATGCTTGTTTTCGATGTTTTTCACCCCTTCTCCTGGTAAGAATCGCTGAAAAATTCGGGTTGGCTCCCACCTCCCCCAGGTCACAAAAAAACCGGGTGGTCCCACTGCGACTCACGGGTCCCGTTTTTGCCGAAAAAGCGAAAAAAATGTACTAATACGTTTATTTCCATGTTCAGCATGGATACACAAGACTTTTGGGCTAGAAAACAAAATCATTTCCCGGGGGAATTTAGAGCATTGCCACTTTGAACGGGCTCTTTAATTCCAATCCAGCTAAGAAAGACCTTTCATTGTACAAATCAAGGGTGCTGATCTCATATGTACCAGGTATTCAATAAAAAGTTTGATTTCTTTGTCAGATATTGGAGTTTACTTAGCGACCTCACCACTTTATCATTGAAAATGGCGCCAGCTGTTGTGTCGTGCTCAATTTGAGAGGCTCAAGACAAGAAATTCATTTTCTATTCTTCAAAGGGTCTTTTATTCCGTTAATAATATTTTTCTGATTTATCAGTCAAAATTTTGACTTCACTTAGTAAACCATCATTGAAGGGGGGAGTAACTTCAAAAGCCCCCGGGAAATGATATAGTTTGCAAGACCAAAAGTCTCATATCCATGTAGCACATGGAATTGCTCTTTGACGGTACATTTTTTGTCACTTCTTCGTCAATAATGGGACCGGTGAGCTGTCAGGTTGCGAGACTTTGAGAATTGATATCCAATGACAACAAAGTTCTCGACGTTGTCCAAAACGGACCTCCTCAGGTGACGTGGAGCCCCGTGATAGGATGGTGGATCCTGCCATGTGGAGCAAGGGGTCATTGAACCAGATCGAGTGCGGCGTAGGGGTCAGAGACGTGGCAAGGAATTGGCGTAGATGAAGAGGGATGCGATGAAAGAAAGAAAGACGCGCCAACGACTGTGTTTCATGTAATTCCACGCACTTATTATGATTTAAACGTTCGACTCTGTCTCACGGGGGCTTTAGGAGGAATGACAGGCAATGGTGGCAACTGAGGTGTGTCGTAGAGTCTGCCCCTTCCGTCTCCCACCTCTCTTGACGGTGATCCCGCCGGGCTAGGGTGCTTGGTCATGTGGACCAGAGTCTCGGAGCGCTCGTTATTGGCCATTTCGGTCTAGATAAAGGCAGTGTTGAAATCCCTGCAAAATAATCACGTCTAAGTGATCTGGCAAACCTCGGAATCCTCGGACCTTTCCCCGAAGAAGAAGCTCCTCAGCTTGGAGCGCGGATCTCTTTTGGTCTTGACGGTAGGAAGAGGTGGCCGAGGACCAGCAGGATCTGATAAATATTGGAGTTCCTCAGTGCACGTTTTAATCCTGTCCAGGTCCTCTTCTTCAGCAATGTTTCGTGCAACGATTCCGTCCCCATCCTTCAAGACTGAAGGTTCTGAGGTGCTCCTGGAAGAGTCTTTGGCATCGTCAGAGAACGAGGGTGTCGATGACATCCCTCCACTACTTCCTCTGTTGCTTCTCTTCAGTGGATCATACGTCCTATACGAGAGAAACGCACTTCACACTTGTACAAAAAGCCGCTACTAATGTTGTGAACCTGAACGACTTCTTCGTGTTCCGCCGCTGGTACTTGAAGGATGAGGAGGCGGTGGACATTGGCTGATTATTGGTGAAGTCGTCAGTGATTCTATTGCTTGACAAATTTATTATCTCATCTTCAAGTCCTTGGTCAGTGGGGAGGCCTGAGAGACTCAGGTGACGTTCAGGTCGTTGCTCTGACATTGAACTTGAGGAAAAGAAGAAAGGACTAGGTGATAATGAATTGACTACGTGTATGGACAGCAAGACTGTGCCATACATCTCATCAATATCCAACATGTCAAACGTTTTAAAAGTCATGTATCATCTACCAAATTCATCTCTGACTCGCCCTTTCCTTTTACCTTGATTTGATGAGGTCAGGTGAGGATGAAGAGAAGTTCACTCTCTGACGCCTGGAGGCTGTCATTGTTTCCTGCATGGAGACGCTCTCCTTGTTGTCGGAGCTGCTGTTGGAGAGGCTGACAGTGGTGTCTGGGGACGAGCCCTGGTGGCGGTCAAACAGTCCGAAAGATCGATGATGCCGATCAGGAAGCATCGTCACAGAACTGGAGAAGCACAGGTCCCCACTGGCCACGCTCCTAGGAGGCAACTTGTTTTTTTATGGCTGTTAGCTTTGCACGAAGACTTGAACGTGAACCTCTCCAAGCTGTCGAACCAAACATTGGACTTAATCATAGAGTCGCCGGGGCGAAAACTGTGGCCTCCTCGGCTTCCAGAAGCCTTGGGCAAAGAGATCTTTACTCCTCCCGCTCTTTTGGTCAACTGAATGGATCCCACCTGGCGGCGGTGTCTGGCCAATAACATGAGCAGGTACGCAACGCCCACAGACAGGGTGACGGTCCCCAAGATGGCTGTGGCGGCGTACAACTTCGACTTCTGGGAGTCTACGAAAGTCTGCATTAGATGTAATTCGCAAAGGGGGAAAAAAAGCCTGACGAACACTCCACCTTGATCTTCCTGGCTGTCAAGGTTTTCCATCTGGATCCCACTAACTGAAGCGGAAAATTCTCCTTCTATATCATCTTCATTTCCTTTTCTCACAAGCAGAGCAGTTTGTTCAAGGTCTGTGGGGGGAGTCTGGATAACTGTTCGACCATGGAAGGGTGAAGACATGGAAAAGTCCTCTAGGAATCCAGATGTCGTGGGCGTTGGCGCGTAATACAGATCCTGCAAATCATGCAAAAGCGTCATGACGTGCACAGGTGAGAAGATCACTATGAGCACTCACCTGTTCACTTGATCCTATTTGTCCGGAAGTTATAACTCCATCCAGTCTTAGTCGTCGCCGCTTTCCGTGCAGTCTGATTCGCCGGCGTCGGTTTCCACGCGGTCTCGGAAGTCCTGTGCCAACGTGAACACTCTCGTGATGGACCTCATCAGTAATTTCGTAGTCATTCTCGAGGTCTTCTTCATCGGGATGAAATCCTGGTGTGTCTGATCCTTGCTTGATGGTATCCAGGTTCAGTTCAGAGTAGTCCATGATGGGAATTGGGAATGCATCATCTGTGAGCCGTGGGATATGCATGAAGGTTATGGGCCTTTGATGTTCAAGCGTCGTTGCTGTCGGTACCGAATTGGACAGGCTAGAAAATGAACTGAAAGGATGGGTAGTTTCTTCTGTGGTGTCTGGGGTTGTTGTGATGGTAGTTCTTGTCGTGGTAGTGGTCGTTGTCGTGGTTGTCGTCGTGGTTGTTGTCGTGGTTGTCGTCGTGGTGGTGGTTGTGGTCGTCGTAGTGGTGGTGGTGGTGGTGGTGGTCGTCGTCGTCGTCGTCGTCGTCGTCGTCGTCGTCGTCGTCGTGGTCGTCGTTGTCGTTGTCGTTGTCGTGGTCGTGGTCGTGGTAGTAGTTGGTGCTTCATAGACATAAACAGTGGCCACATTTGAAGGGGGACTTCTGTTACCGGCCTGCAAAAATCTTGGATATTTATACAATAACGTGTGAATGTCACAAACAAATATACCTCGTCCACGGCTACTATGGCGTAATAGAAGACTTCATTGGGCCAGGGGATGCTGACGTTGGCTACTTGTTGCATTCCCGACCTGAAATATTTTGACATGGGGACCTGAGTCTTCCAAAAAAGGAAAAAACTTACCTTAGAGGGGGCGGCATTTTCCCATCAGGCAGGGAAATCCCCAATTCGTTCAATTTTTCTCTTCTGTGAACAGCCCTGCCTGAATAACATCGAATGGAGTACAAAAAGGCTGGAGAGGTGAAGGGAAATGACACTTGTTTAGTAAACTGTGCTCATATTCCTTTTTGTATGTACACCATTGGTACTTCCACTACCTTCTCCAATGTCCAAATCGTCACCAGTTGCAGTCCACTGGAACTCAGCCAAGTATCTTCCTTCTTCGCCTCCTGTGTAAGTTGTCACCAGGTGGAAGTCGATCACTCTGGCTGGAGCCAGCACATCTTGACCTGCGACAGCCTGCGGATCGTCCTGGACGACGGAAAATGCTGGCCCAGAGGCGTGGCGGACGAAGGCGTTGCACGGCAACGTCTGCTCGTACACTACAGACTGGCCGCAACAGACTGGACCTTAAGAATTTCCAGCTTAAGGACAACTGAATTTAAACTGGTGTTCAGCTTTGAAGGCTTGTACATGAAAGGTCGGGTCTCGAAACCGTCCTCCGGATCCTGCGACCCGACACGTCTGTCCGCTCTGCCAAAAAACCCTCCAATCATGGAGCTTTCTTTCAGTTCAGGCAGTCCTTTGACACTTGCGTCAAGCGTTCAAGCAGTGGTGACCAAGTCATAAGTCACTATATGAATAAACAATATGTGTCGCTTTCCTACCTCTGTCACGGTAATCTCTTCCCAACAGTGGGTTGGTCACGTTGACGGGCACCCTGGCAGCTCCCCCGTTGATCGCTGTAACATGCACTGTGTACTGAGTCCCGAGAGTCTCATCGCTCCCATCCCCGCTGCCGGTGGGAGACCCCGGCAGGGCAGTCAAGAATCCGGAGTAAATACCGTCTCCCTCAGTGACGTCACTCTGGCCGTTCCCGTTGTCCGTCAGTTCGAGTCTGACCACAGCAGAGGGGTCACCAATCCTGGCAGACGAAAAGTGGAGGTGGTGTCACTAGCAACATGGCAAATCCTGCCTCACTTTTTAATCCTGGCGAAGACTTTGGCTCCCATGACTGGCAACTGGCCGCTTTTGAGCCCTGCGTAGAACTTGAGCGGTTGGTCCGCATCAATCTGATCGATGACGTTCTCGCTGTTCCAGACGTCCAAGGTTATGGCGCTGTCGATATTTCATATGGTGGTCAACATCAATTGACATCAATTTCATCGCATCTTTTTACTAAAGAAGTGGTACCCATTTGTATTTGATTTTACCTTTGCTCTTAAATAAATGGCACCCATTTTTCAGGCTATTCCACATAGATTTTAATGCACTCTTCAATGGGACAAATTGCAGTTTTAAATTCTACCAGTACCAGAAACCCCTACTCAATGGCACAGATTTGCTACAGCTTCAATGCACCTTCTGATACCCACTTCAAAGCCGCACTGTTTCTCGGCAAACTGATGAGTCTCTGATGACAACTCCATCCATCAATTTCTAAACTACATGTAGGAGAACTGGCTCACTGGTCCACTCACGTGGGACGCAGCACCAAAGCCAAGCACAGAAGTAAAGAACGAAGTAAAGAGCTATGGAACATCCGCATACCAGCATCCAACACTGCAAGTTGCACTGACAGTAAAATGGCAGCAACACTCTGATTATTTGGACTGTTGCACCTTCTCAGGTGCAACTGAGTGAGGGTAATTGGGAGAAAGTCAGGTGTACCTGCTCAATCTACCTCAAGGACTACATATCTCAAAGCACATTCTGGGGAGGGGCCTTCGTCTGCCACTACCACACTACACAGCTCCACCAGGTGCCAAAAAGATCATTCTTGCAGTACGTCCATTTGAAACTTGGTGATTGTATCGTTCACTGACTTTTCATTTCTTCAGGTGCTATCATCTCGGCCTGACTTCTCATGTGTATGAACTGAGTATAGAAACTCGTATGTGTTCCAAAAAACAGGTACCAGTTGTCTGAAATGGATGCCAGTTGTCTCAAAGTGGTGCCAGTTGTCCCAAATACATGTCCCCAAAGTGGTGCTGAGGTTACCATAAATACGCACACCCTTGCGTATGTGTCACACGTCTTATGCAATACCCACTTCTTCAGCATGAAACACACCTGTGCTTGGAGGGGGAGGCAGTTGCATAGACAATGACAGCTCCAGGTCCGTGCTTTCCGCCTCTGACGTCACTGATTTTGGCGCTGTAGGCCCATAGGCCTGCATCACACAGTCCGGAGAATGAGAATCTGACTTTCCTATAACAAAAGTTGCTGTAGTAATGTTGAATTGTGGTTACGATGACTCACGAAGGCCTTCCACCATTTACTGGCACACCAGCTTCTGCTCTGCACAAATTGCCATGACTGCCTGAGCCTTCAAAAAAAGACTAGACCAGAACTCCAGCTTGAGTGACCCGTCTGGATCAGTCCAAGTTTGATCCAGTCTGGGAGGCTTTGAATAGCACGGACACTCTCTACATTCTTGTGACTGCCAATAACGTACCTGTCTCTGTAGGTTGGGAATGCTTCCTTCCTGCCCGCCGGGCCCTTGACCTCGAAGGCCTGAACTCTACTCTCGTCAGCGATCACCAGCGTCAGTGAGAGCTCGGATCTCACGGCAGACTCGACCACGAAGGAACCTGACACTTCCATGGAACTGTGTTCCTGTTGAAGTGAAAAAAACTTGGGAAACTCACATAAACTTAATTGAGGATGCAAGTTCCTACTGCTTGGTAGATCTTCTGCACATGCTTCCCCTCCACGTTGTTGATCACAATCCTGAATATGTCCGCCAAGTGAGCAAGAGCGTCGACCCCTTGGTTCCCTTCGATCACTGACCAGTGGAGACCAGACTTGGATAGAGCAGAGAAATCCAAGAACGATTTAGGATAGGATAGGGTGAAGATTTGGATCTCCGGGATCAGGAGTCTCCTTAAGTAGCTCTCAAAGTTTCTGGGCTTTTGCAGCTGGCTGCCGATAATGATTATACTGGCTGGGGAGATCTTCCTGCAAACGAATATATTTCATTATATTTCGTCCGTAACGACAACGTTGTGGTCACTGCTCACCCTTTTTGGTCAAGAATCTCCAAGGCTTTATCTAGTGCGCATTCCAGACATGACGAACTGCTGTGACTGCCAGACCCTTTCACTGGAGGCTGCCTGGGTATCCGCCCATAAAGACCTAGTCTGATTGGGGTAAAACAAATTTACCCCTCCTGTTGTGTAGTGTCCAATACTTGCGAGCCATTTTACCTGTTGGTATTGGTGATGACGGTCAAATCCAGCTTGACCCTGGTGCTCTCCTGGTCGAAGGTGACCACTCCTAACTCACTTCCCGGAGAGAGAGCTGACACGAGGTCCAACAGGGCGCCATGAAGGGCCAGCCACCTGTATTGATAATCGACGGCTTCAGACAATTTCAGCACTATCCCACGATCATTTTCCGACTTGCCTATCATTGTCTGCCATGGCAGGACCATGATCCAGAAGCAGGAGATACCGAGAGTTCTTGGGATAGGAGTACGTGAATCTAACCACAATACAGGGAGGAATTGTTGTTTTCTTGCATACTATAATTTGGTTCATTACTTAACGACAGACTTACTTAATACGACGACTCCGGACTCTTTCCAGCGGGAAGATTTCACTCACATCTCTGTCTTGCCTCTGGCGATCCCCTGCGATCAAGTCTTTCCAAGATGACTAAAAAGTTCATATGGAGTCATCAGAAGAACAATGATAGAAGAAGATAGAAAAGTTCGATCACCTTGAAGTCGTGGTGGTTCATGACAGTCTCCAACGCGGAGGACCCGAAGCAGAGTGAGTTTTGCTTGGTGGGTGCCTCCCGTCGGTAGGGTCGGTCCAGCGGGCAGAAGGAGGGCGGCCAATCATCCACCCCGGCCGCCCAGCAGCCCCGATTCGGCTCGCTTCCATTACCGGTCTCGTACCGTAACGGGAACTTCCGGTCGGACTCAAACCCAGACTCCTCGAAGACGCCGTAACGATATTTGAGCCAGGAACGCAGCAGAAGATTGGCTGCAAATTCGATGAATGCACTGGGATTATTGTCTTCTTTTCACGCACTGTGCAGGATAGACAGGACGGTGTTGCCCATCATGTGCACAAGTACACACCCTTCTCCCGGAGTCTGTCCCTCCTGATGGCGCCCGAGAAGTCCATGAAGGTGTGCGGCATCCTGATCCTCAAGCCCTGGCGCCCGCAGCCCTCGTGTTGGACCACATAAGGGATGGACTCGCCAAAGTGGGGGTCTACAGAGCCTGACCAAGAGAACAAACAACTCATGCTGATGTGGGAAGGCATTGCCGATAATTGACGCTAATGAACACTGCAGGTAATTATGAGAGAAACAAGTTCTTGTGTACCAACAAATTTGTTGCATTTTTTCCTGGTCAGAAAATGGCAGTTAACAAATGAGAAATTTGCCTGGGAATCTTTTCGACAAGGAATTTTCACCTCTTTTTCTTTAAAAAAAATACGCACACAACCTTGTCACTAAAGAGAAATCGAATATTTCATACGACTGTCGCATCTCACCTATTTCAACGTCTGCGTTTTTAGGTGATGGCAGGTGAGACAGAGTGATTTTTCGGCTCTCCCCCAAACACAAAGTCACGTCCCAGTTTTTGGGCAGGATGATGTGGGCAGCCTCGAAGCAGCCCTGGCCTCGTGTCAGCCCATACAAGGACTCGGAGGTCAGGGCCAAGACTTTCTGTAGAGCAAAAGGTTTTGTAAGGCAAAAGGTTCGCTTATAGGTCGTGTCAAACCTTGGCGTGTCAACGATTGCACTAAATGCTTAACCCATTAATCTAAAGCAAAAAAAAACCGAGTTACCCCTAAAATCAGTTGGTCTTATTTCACCACCTGTGCAGTACAGCCGAGCCAGAGATAGGAGAGACGTTAGGTTAGATGTTACCTCTGGTATCACCAGTATCACTCCAGACTGGCGGCTAGAGTCAACTAGCTGGAGCAATTCCAACCCTCGTTTAACCAGTTATCTATTCAGTGCCCATGCCTGGCCCAACAGGTGACACACACAGACCACTGTAACGCTTGCCTCAATGTTCTCGATGAAGAGCGGGCAGTCCTTGGGCGGCACCGCCTCTGTCACAGCCAGGGTGAGGCCCTTGTAGACGCCACTGCCGTCAACCCGCAGGTGCGACGAGAAGGTGAAGACAGGGGAAGTCACGAAGAGTAATGGAAGCAGAATTGGTGCTAACATCTTCCTCTTCTTCGTGCTCGCGCATCACTGAGTTTCTCAATGGTTTTTCCAGATTTTTTCCAGCCTTTTTTTTTTCCCTCCCCCTCCGGATCCCTCGGATGTGCTTGAAGTTTGTAACTGTCGCTTGTGAATCTGCGCGCGCAAACACACACGAATAAGGGTTTGGGGGAGAGGGAAAAAAAATCTGAATTCTGCTTGGTGATGAGAATTTTCCCTCAGGAAGAAGATGAGGGCGGTTCTGGAGATGGAGAGATGGAGAAGCGCGCTCGTTGTCCGGCAAAGAATTGGCGCAGCAGAGAGAAAAGTGCGAGGATGCACAATTTTGCGGCACGCACGATCCAAAAATGATGGCGTCTTTGTATGAAAATTCCATAGTTGTACGTAACAGAGCTGCATCGTAACCGTTGTCGTTGCAGCTGCAGCTGTCACAGTGCATTCCATACATGCATACCTACTGTGTTGCTCTAAGCATCTTTGTTATTGCCTCTTACTTTCTCCGCAGTATGCGCATAGTTTGCGAGTACAACGAGGAGGTGCACGACGCTTCCGGGTGAAAAGTTGGGAAAACGAAAAGGCTGCTGAAGCCTCTGACCAACCTCATGCTGAGCTTCTTTTCATCGCTGCAGTTTAAGTCACAAATTTGTCTCCTTTTTTTTCTTTTGTGTGTGTGTGTGTGTGTGTGTGTGTGTGTGTGTGTGTGTGTGTGCCGGCGGGTGTGCGGGTGTGCGGGCGTGCGCACGTAAGTTGTGTGTCCATGCCGAATCTCATCTTAGCCTTGCATCAGTAGTGGCTGCTCACAGGGGTGGGAATTCCGGCTGACAAAAACGGGAACCATGAATCTAGACAGGCAAATTTTCTCCTCCCATCTTCACATACACACGTTCGATCGTGTTGAGATGAAGGCATCTGTGAAACTGAAGCAAAAAGAACCTCTTCGCCAGGTGGAAATGCTACCGGTGAGGCAGAAGTCTTGCAATAATCTCAGATTCATTGATCACCTGGCCTCCGTCTGAGTCAGCCCTGGATTATTGGCTCTTTCACGCTACACCAGTGGATGAGTGTAACAGCCATTGTCCACAGATTACTCTTGGCAAAGTTGTATCGGTAGATGTTACTTTGAGAGGATGCAGTTAGCCACGAGTGCGTGGTGCGGGTGAACATCAGTGGGAGACGATCGACAAGTATCTGTTCCAATGCCTCTGGATGGCAATATGTGCATGAAACTGGAGTGTCCAGAGGGTCATCGACATCCAAACCAGACACCGTTTGATGACAACTGTTTCTTGATCTTATTCCCACTATTACATAACAAAGGAAGTCATAAGTCTTGGCGCCGACTTTTGTAACTGCGTGAATGAATTATTCGAGTGACTCAGTGCCTTGCCGGATGCATTCAGCCTTTTTGGATGTTTCCTAGTCTAATCGGATGCTCAATTGCTTCAGCAGACTCTCCTGCTACTTAAATGCTTCGGTTTCTTTTTACCCAACTCAAGTATACTCTTGCTTATTTGTGACACCTGGCATAGCACAAATTCACATGCACTCACAAAGCAAAAACAACCATTTATTTCCTTACATACCAGACTACTGATGCAACAATGGTTTCTTGGCCTGAGCTGGCCGTTCCCTCTTCCTTTTGGCTCCAATGGGGAGATCTTTTGCCTCATTGGGAACTTCGACTTGTTTCAGCAGAATTCTTCTTCCCAAGACATGTTCGCCGGAGAGTTTTTTCAAGTCATTGGTCCAGTTAAAAGTTTTCACATCTCGGTCAACTCACCTTTCATCATCCCATCAAAGTCAAGATTCATGCGTTGAATCCCAGCATGGTGGAACTCATCTTCAACCTGGCTTAGTCAAGTAGTGGGGGACTTGACTATCTTTGGCTCATTCTCTAGCCAATGCACAGCATACGTGAAGTCTTTCAAAGGGATTGGATGGTCCGTTTAGAATGATTTCTCCTGGCGACCTTGGTCATGACCTGGTCATGAGGAACTGCTACACCATGTTGATGTAGCTCTTCAGGTCCCAAGTTGACATGCAAAGAATCACTGTACAACGGTCTTCCAGATGGTGCAGCAAAAAGGATCTGTAATTTTGCTAGTAAATGTAGCTATTTAGGCTATGTGTAGAAGATGGACTGTGACTGATGCCCAAACGCCTGACACACTTCCAGATGAGCAGATTTGCATGCTAATTGTAGGTTTTATGCAAATTCTGGACTTTGGCTCACTCTCAGGTCGGAAGCCCATAAGTTTGACTCACTCGCTCGATAGACATAAATTTTGACAGGGCAAATCCGAGTTGAGTGAGAATATGAACCAAATTATGATATGAACCAAATCGGGGTCGGGGTAAAGAAACCCCACAGTAACTGAAAGTCCTTATTTATTCTCATAAACGGAAAGGCTGTTGTTGCCACCCATCAGATACCAAGAAACCTCAGGTTCACTTGGAGTTTGGTGGACGAAATTGAATTTCTGGCTTTGGACTGAGTCCAAGGCATTGGAATCTTGCTTAACACCGAGTCCGCCAAGAGTCCACCTTGAACGATTCACGTCTGGCTTGAGTCCAAACTCATCTTGGCACCACACAACCTGTACATTTGTGTGTTTTCTCACACTATTAGAGCTTGTTAAAAGCATTTGTGGCAGTCAGTAAGGCTATCATGGAAGTTGTCCAGACGGTGCTGACAGCAGATCTGAAAAATGACAATGCGATATTACATGCATGTATGCATATTAGTATCAGTAACTGAACCAATCCAGCGCAGTTACCTGAGTGATGTAGCGGGATTACACCCATCGTGAGAGCAATAGCATTCCTCCCAGTAGACGCCATTTTCAAGTACGCCCCAGTTGCAGACGCCTGTGACGCCAGTGTCGCTCACGCTGGCGCAGCGCCGGATCACCATGCGCCAACGCCCGTCCCCTGAAGTAGGAAAATAGGGTCAATGACACATCACCTCCGTTGAATCGACTGTTTGTCTCTTACATATGAACCCTCTGGGCCCCTGTCTGACAATCTTGACACAAAAGGTCCCGGGCGTGTGAGACTCGTCCGAGTTGCACTCGATGGGGACGTTCCTTTCGGGCTCGAAGGGCCAGTAAACGCCGCAGTTGTCCTCGTAACGGTTCTGAGTGTACTGATCCACCGACCAAACTCCCGTGGGGCGACGCTGCTCCTCAGTCGAGCTGCACTGGAAGCACTTGATACTCGAGGCTGAAACATAGCATCAAAGTGAAAAAGACCCTGTTTACAATGATAAATTTGTGTCACATCAGGATTTGTGCATAAGCGGGCTGACCGTACTAAGCACGAAGACGGGGTTCTACATAGCGCCGACGCCGTGACACCAAAGGGGCGAGTTTTTTCGTCCGTGATTCGGTTCATGCGCAAAAAAGTACGGATGTGTTCCCGTCGTTTGGACACGGATGTCCCTAAAATGGAGACAATGCTCATGACGGGACTGAAATGACAAAATACGGACGAAAAAACAAGCGTCTGACCGGCCCCTTAGATGTCATGACGTCAACGTTAGCTCGTGTGGACAAGGATACCTACCATATTCGACGACGGACGCCAGCAAGATGGTCACGGCAGCCCCTATTGAGACTGTGTCGACCTTGACCATGTTGGCAAACTCCAGTGATCACCTCATTCGTCCATACAATCAGCTCATAACGTGAGTCACCATGCTCGATCTGATTTAAACGATTCTTCAGTCCTGTTTTCAGGCTACCACCCAAAACCGACGCTGCTGTTGCTTGTTCGTCGGCAGGGAAGCCAACACAGGTATGATTCCAGGCAAAAGGCGGGTGGAGTCGGACTGGGCGAACTGGGCGAGGCTCACACGGAGGAGCGGCAACAGTTGCTTGTGCGGCCTGGTAAGAACGGAATAGTGTCTATTATACGGGGTGTTTTTAATGCAAGAAGGCTGCTTTTTTAAAAAGTTGTTTACATCACAACGGACAGGACTCGTAGGAGGTGTTATTTGACTGAATCATAAAGCCGATTTGGTGTGATTACAGCAGATCCGCAGTTTGTCTTGTTCACTCAACATACAACAGAGAAGCTGGTCACTTTTTCACTGATGCGGTTTTGAAGAGACCTTAAGTAGTTAGACATTAGCCAAATGAGAAGTCAATATTTCTCGGTAGACGGACTTCTGAGCAGGTCCAGATTAGTGTTATATCAAAAATCACCCTGTATACACGCACTTGCGCAGCAGCCGACAGGAATGTGAACAGCAACAAATCTAACCTATTACTCTATGTATTCACATAGGCACCGAAAGACTGAGAAATGTCTACTATCTTAGAGGAGGGACTCTGAACCGACAACATTTGTATGCAGCGCCATGAGGATCGTTCTGATTGCTTCCATTGTCGTCTGGCTTTCCACAGACCGTGCAGGTAATGGAGCTCATGTCAGGTGCTTAAGAATATTGCTAACTAAGCATATCTTCAGAGAGCATCCTTTGCTTCGAGTGCCGTTCGGATGAAACCCCCAACTGCGGCACCCCATTCGTGTCCTCCGTTGCCGCCGTCTCGTGTGATGACTTCTCCGTCAGGCCAGCGGTCATGTGCTTCAAAGCAAGCTACTACGGTAAGGATATTTGCTATCCCTTCACAAGCTCGGACTAGCCGTGACTGGAGAAGCACCGGGTCAGCGGGATTGGGTTTGGACTGAAGTCCTTCTGCACAGGTCCAGTGGAGACCCTAGCTCACATGCTTGCAAGCGCAAGTTGCACAAGGACTGCCCGTGTGCATGCTCACGTCAGTTTGTCACAAGCAAAGCCATAATGGAGGATTCCTTGATTTCAGTGGGCGGCACTTACATCACCGCCCGTGGCTGCGCCCCCTTCGACACCGAGACGTTCCCCGAGGGCTTCCAGTATGGAATGGCCGGGACCTACTGGAGGGGAAGACACTCATTCTCACTGTGTGACCACGACAACTGTAATGAAGCGACGAGGACAAGGATCCCGTCATTACTGGCGGTGGCTTTGGGCATCCTTACAGCATCAAGCATGTAATCCTGGCCCCAGCGGCTGCATGTACTTTCTGGACTTTCATCTCTTAAATGAAATATATTCGAAGACACTGAGTCTGCTCAACCTAGAGAGAGAAATGAAGCTGCTTCGGTATTGTTTGCACCGCGCGTACTTTCCACTTTGTTCTTGCCACTTCGTGTGTCTGGCAATGATGTCTTGGTCTGTCCCAACAATCTGAATTTCTTGACTTCCTTCTAACAATATGAAGTAAGGCCTGAACGACGAATTCTTTATGAAAAGACGCAATCCGCTTACTGACGAGGTGAAAGTAATACTATTAAATTTCATGTCTAACATATACTTATGGATTGGATTATCCTTCCACCTCCCCAGAGCTGATCCACTTATGCCGAGATGACTTTGTTAACCTTTACAGGTCCTTTGTCAAGGTGCCACGTTGACATCCTAGTAGTGATAACCAACCAAGTTGTTATTAGAAAGTACTTTAACATCTGTATGCCACACCAGACCCTTATGCTGTTGATCTCAACCTGTACCGGACCGTATTCGTACAACTTTATAGAGTGTAAGGGGATTAGCTACAATACATTTGACCTTGAACATGTCCAAATGTTTATCGTACAATGTTTAGGTTTTTTGGTAACTTAAAGTGTTCACTTTGTGAAATGTAGTGCCTTAACTTTCACGACACTGGAGACCGCTTGACTTCGCCACTATGTTTTATCTTGTTAACATAGAATACAAGTTTACCTCATTTCTGTTAACAGATTCCTGTGCTGCCCTGCGTCAGCCACTGTAAAAGAAATGGTCGAAGTTGTCCACATCTCGCCATCAGTGTTGAAGGCAGATTCAGGAATTGTACTGCATCTCCACATGTGGTGTCGACCAGTAGATTTTGTTCTTAAGTCGCCCAGATGTATGCATAATGAATTCTTTTTGTGATTGAAAATTTAGTGACCGCACGTCATAGATACTTCTGCTGGCCGCAAAAAGTTGACCCTTTTTGTCGCCGCACAGTGTTTTGCTGACCACATGTCCGCTGTCAAATCGAATTCACCTGCACTGGACAACAGAGGTGTCTAAAGGCCTTAACCACCCAAACACTCTCCATTTGCAGAGAGCGTATTTCTAGCACCCGAAATGATGCCCCCTGACATGCATGGTCCAGGTTTGCTACCAGCAATTGAGTGTGACCTATCTATGGAAGTCTTTCTCTATTGTCAAATGTTAACGTTAATGCCTACCTTTGTCAATAATTATGGATCACACTGTTGGTTGTCGTAGGTAATGGAAAACAAGGCGACATGATAATGTTGCTGGTAACGTTCACACACGCAGTAGCGTAAGTGATATCTTCTGCGGTAGGAAAACCTCAAACGTCCCCCTCCCCTCTCCAGACACATTTCACCCCGTGTCGAAATCCAGGTGGGCTGTGCAAAAACGACGAAGAGGACGTAAATCTCTGTTCAACAGTGATGACGGAGGAAGCAGCGAGTTCCATCACTACCTTCAACACGTTCTGCCTCTCTCGGGAATGGAACACCAATTTCACCTGGTTCTCGCCCTTTCTGGACTTTACCCCCTGTTTCCACAAGACCGTGTTGGTCTACGTACCCTGCACGATCCTGTGGCTGTTGGCACCCATCGAATTCTTCCTTAATGCTAAACATGGCCGAGCAAACCTACCGTGGACGTGGAGAAATGTCTCTAGACTGGTCGTGGTCGGGCTTCTCATTCTCTTCTCCCTCGTGGAGTTCGCCAATGTCACTTACGTCGCCTTCGCCGGCGACGAAGATGCAGCTATTCCAAAAGTCTTTGGCGCCGACTTCGTAGCTGCCGGCGTCAAGTTGGTCACCTTTGTGCTCATCATGCTCTTGATTATGGCGGCCAAAAGGTCGGGTCGCCTTTCGTCGGCGGCACAATTCGTCTTCTGGGTGACACTCAGCGTGTGTCAGGGCTTCACCTTCGGCAGCGTGGTGTCCAGGGACCTGCCAGGTCTAACACCCAATGTCGTGGCGAAAGTGGTTCTGGTGGCAGAGTTTCTGCTCGAGTTCTGCGCTACTATTCTCGCATGCTTCGCCGACAAGCCCCTGGAGTACATGGATATCAAAGGTGACTGTAGTTATCTGGTAGACACTGCCATTCTAGTCAAGTAATGCTTTTGCTTTCTCCAGAGCAAATCATGAACCCCTCTCCAGAGACTTACTCCTCCTGGTTCGCCCGATTACTCTTCTTCTGGTTCGACATGACAGTCTGGCGGGCCAGAAAGCATGTTATTGGAGCTGAGGACCTTTGGGATCTCAATCAAGAGGACAGGTAATTTGCATCTACATGTCGTAGACACTTTGGTATGAAGTAAGTACGGTAAGTGCCATATGAGACATATCATATGATTCATGTGACAGCGTCAAGTACCTGTGGCCTCTATGGGATCGCTTGTGGTCTCGAGTGACACGGCAAAGGAATAAGGACGGCAACTGCTGCGGCAGGGGCGACAAGCCGCCACTCATCTTGGGCACTCTGCTGCAGGCTTTCGGCTGTGCCATCACCGTCAGTGCCATCTATCAGTTGGGCTACGTGCTCCTGCAGTTCGCCAGTCCTCAGCTGCTCAACCTCCTGATCGCCTTCGTTGAAGGAGACGGGCCTACCTGGCACGGATACTTCTACACCGTTCTCTTCTCAGTTGTGGCCCTACTCACGGCTATGGCCGACAGCGGCTACTGGTATCGCGTGAACATGGTTGGCCTCAGGGTTCGCACGTCACTCAGCGCAGCCATCTACAGGAAGTCGTTGAAGCTGAGCAATTCAGCGAGGAGGGCATATACGGGCAAGTAGTGATAGAAGCGCTCACAGCGAAGGACACTGTGCAATAGCGCAGTGTCCTTCCACTGGAATTTCATGGTTGCATGCTTCAGTGTGCTGTACGTTGCAGCCGGTGAGATCGTCAACCTCATATCGGTGGACTGTCAGAAGCTCCAAGATGCTTGTGCCTTCATCAACATGATGTGGTCATGTCCTCTTCAAGTGGGCCTGGCAATTTATTTTCTTTACAACGAGATTGGGGTCTCCGTTTTTGTGGGTAGGTTCCGAGCGGTCGTAAGTTCTTCTGTATCCTGCCTGCCCGGAATCTGCAGTCCTCACCCACTGTCCAAGAAAAAGTTGACTGGAGCATTCAAAGCACCTTGTACTTTTAAGGTCTCGCTGCTCTCCTCATTATGTTCCCACTGAATGGGATCATTTGGGGCAAGATGGAGAAGATGCAAGTAAACCAGATGATTAAGAAAGACGAAAGAGTCAGGATGATTACAGAGATCCTCGCGGGGATCAAGGTATGACATTGTCCTGGCAACGGACATCGTATGCTTACATCAGTCGTGGAGGTAACTCTTTGTTATAGGTTTTAAAACTGTACGCATGGGAGCCATCTTTTCTCGCCCGAATCACGGACTTGCGGGACCAAGAACTGTACTTCCTGCGCATCTTCCAATACCTGGAGGGCACACAATTCTTCGCGTGGAATTGCGCCCCTTTCGTGGTGGCTTTGGCTTCGTTCGCCACTTTCGTCCTCCTCGATCCGATCAACAACGTGCTGGACTCGCAGACGGCCTTCGTCTCCCTCACGCTCTTCAACATCATGCGAGGGCCGCTCTTTCTGCTTCCCTTTGGGATTGTTTCGCTGATACAGGGCGCGGTGTCCATTTCAAGAATTTCCAAGTTCCTGGACGAGGACGAGCTGGAGCCGGAAGCGGTGAGCTGCGTATCACTTGCAGCGCGTATGCAACTGCGGTACACGAGAGTAGAGTGATGGTCTCTATAGGCCCAAGGCCCCACAACCATTTTAACTCCACTGAAACCATCTCCTTTTAATCTACCCATTTTCCCCCTCTCACCCACAAAACTCAACATGCTTTACTTTATCAGTTGGGTGGATGAAAGGGGGGAAATGGGGGAAATTATAAGATGGGTTTCAAAAGAGTTGAAATGCAAACATTCTACAGGCCTATGGAGACAATCTATACTACTCATGAGAGTGCCAATGGGTGCCACGCCAGCACCTGGTTGGACCTTTACAGCATGAGTGATCTCCAATTAGATTAGCCACGGAGAGAAAGCTCCCTTCCCGGTGAGCCTGAGATCTTGCACGTTCTCTTGGGGAACGGGAGACGAGCATGCATTCTTGAAGGACGTCAACTGGTATGTGCCCGACAGCGCCCTGGTGGCCGTGGTCGGTAGCGTGGGAAGCGGCAAAAGTTCTCTCCTGGCAGCCATTCTTGGGGAGATGGTCAAGGTGACAGGCCACATCAACGTGAGGGGCCAGGTCGCATACGTGCCCCAACAAGCTTGGATGCAGAATGAGACCCTCAAGAACAACGTGCTGTTCGGCAAGCGCTTCAACAAAGACATCTACGAAAAGGTGAACAAAATAGAAGCATGTTATTCCCATTGCACCTATAGTTTCAGGCCACTCGGACTCTTTTACTCCATTAGGTCATTGACGTCTGTGCTCTGCGTCCGGACCTGGAAATTCTGGCTGGGGGCGATGAAACTGAGATTGGAGAGAAAGGGATCAACGTATCTGGCGGGCAGAAGCAACGGATAAGCCTGGCCAGAGCTGTGTACAACGACGCCGACCTCTATCTGCTCGATGATCCTCTTTCTGCCGTCGACTCTCACGTCGGGAAGCACATCTTCGAGAAGGTTATCGGACCACGAGGAATCCTTCGGCGAAAGACCAGGATCTTGGTCACGCACGCCATCAGTTTCCTTCCCGAAATGGACCAGATTGTCGTTCTCAAGGATGGAAGGATTTCGGAAATTGGGACTTACACCGTAAGGCAGGCATCCAACATGACAAGTTCACCTCCTGACAGGCTTCTCCTCTCAATGAACAGGAACTGTTGCGAAGTCGAGGGGCCTTTGCTGAGTTCTTGCTGGAGCAAATCCAGGATGGCGATTCTCCAGGATCGTCATCCTCTGGATTGAGCGACCTTGAGAAGGAAGAGATAAAACATCAACTGGAAGAGACCCTGGGACAGCGCGAGGTCAGGGTGGCATTGCGTAGGCAGCAGAAGCAAAAGAAGTCCAAGTCTAAGCAGAGGGTAAGCACGGAGAGTACCTACGTACGTATGTAAGTCTTGGTGCTTGCCTAATCCGATGCGTCAGGTGAGAACCAGTTCCATCGGCGGCTTGAGTGACTTCTCCGACTACATGTCGGACCACGAGAGCACCTTTAGCCTCGGAGGGACAGGGGTTGGCACGGTGTCGTCGCAGCGGCGCCGCAGCGTCCTTGAGGAGAAGCGCACCCGTGCCCTAGACCGGCAAGCGTCGCACATCAGTAGCGATCGCAAGAAAGTCAGGGATGAAGAGGACGTGTTCAAGGTGGGCCGTGACCTCGTCCAGGACGAGACGGCTGAGACGAAAAAGGTCAAGTTTGCCATCTACGTGTACTACGCAAAGGCCGTCGGAGGAGCGCTTGCAATCGCAGGCATCGTGTTCTACGCATTCTTCCAGGTCGGTAGCGTGTGGCGTGTGCCTGTGAAGTATGTAGCGTATATACTTACACAGTGGTTGCAAGTAGAAATAGGCCTACAACGTGAACGAGCCAACGTCGCTGTGAATCACTCCGCTACATCCAACACTGCATTGTATTACTGTGTGTTCTTACCGCAGATGTTTACGGTTGGCGCTAACCTGTGGCTGTCAGTGTGGTCCGAGGATGAGAGAGCGTCAGTGGATACAAGCGTGAGGAACCTCTACCTGGGCATATATGGTCTGATGGGCCTACTGCAGTCCACCTCCATCCTGACCGCAGTCATCATCATCACCATCGGCACGCTGAGAGCCTCCTTAAAACTACACAGGCAGATGCTTGAACACATTTTAGGGTCGACCATGGCCTTCTTTGACACCACGCCGACAGGGAGGTAAGTGTCGAAGTGCATAAAAGTGGCGACGTCACGATTTCAGCTGAGATCAATTGCTCTCTTCCAAGGATTGTGAATCGCTTCTCCAAAGACATGGACGAGGTGGACATTATGATCCCGACGCACATAAAGGACATTCTAAATAGCCTGTTCAGCGTCTTGGGCACAGTGTTCGTCATCTGCTACGCGTCTCCGATCATTATTGTATTTATCGTGCCTATGATCGGCATCTTCTTGTTCATTCAGTGGAGCTACTTGTCTGCGTCGCGGCAGTTGAAACGGATGGTGAGCGTCACGCGCTCCCCCATCAACAGCAGCCTGACCGAGACATTCAGCGGCGCGGCAACCATTAGAGCGTTCAATATGCAGGTACTGCGCGGAACAAACGCAAGTCCTTACACAGTACCATATAGAGCGACAGCATCTCCATGGATGAATCACTTTTCTCCGACATCACTTCCTCTCGTCATGCACATGTCATGCTTCATAGGAACGCTTTAGTCTACTAAACGACAAGAAGATTGAAGCAAACCAGATGTTTTACTATCCTGAATGCGCGTCTGGCTCGTGGTTGTTCTGCCGGCTGGAGGGTCTGGCCAACATGTTAATAATTTTCGCCTCGCTCTTCGCCGTCATCTACCGGGACACCATCAACCCAGGACTGGTGGGACTGAGCCTCACCTACGCTCTCACTTGCCAGTTGGACATCTTCTTTGTGACCAGGCATGTAACAGGAGTCACTGGGTCGCGTGAGCTCTTTCAAGTATAGGCACTTGTTCATATGCCCGCACATGGTCCCTGTCATGTACGCCATCCATCAGTACGTACTCACGGGTCTGACTTGCCCCCCGTAGATTTACCGCTGACCTGGAGAAGTCGATTGTGAGTGTGGAGCGCATCAAGGAGTACCAGCGCACCCCACAGGAAGCTCCTTTCTCCCTCCCAACCACCGATCCTCCTTCTAACGCCGCCTGGCCCCAGGAGGGGCGTGTCGAGTTTCGCGACTTCGCCGTACGCTACCGCGAGGGCATGGACCTGGTGCTCCGTGGTGTTTCCTTCACTGTGGCTGGCGGGGAAAAAGTGGGCATTGTTGGGCGTACCGGAGCAGGAAAGTCATCACTCACGCTGTCCCTCTTCAGAATAATTGAAGCTGCAGAGGGGGCTATCTACATCGACGATGTCAACACAGCCTCCCTGGGGCTTGGCGTGCTCAGATCCGCGCTCACCATCATTCCTCAGGTCAGCAGCATTGTTGTACGCTCACCCCGACGGCGCTGATCACGTTTCGCTTGCAGGACCCGGTCCTCTTCACTGGCAGCCTCCGCTTTAATCTGGACCCGTTCCACCGGAACTCTGATTATGAGCTGTGGAACGCCCTGGAACACGCTCATCTCAAGACGTTCGTCTCCTCACTGCCCGACAAGCTTGGTCACAATGTGGCCGAAGGAGGCGAGAACCTGAGTGTTGGTCAGAGGCAGCTCGTCTGTCTTGCAAGGGCTTTGCTGCGTAAGAGTTTGCTTCATATTCATGTGTAGCACATCCATCATGCACAACTGCACTTGCATTTGATTGGGTAGCCTCGCACTCTGATGGACCTGATTACCACCGCCAGCTACTTCGGTCAGCTGGCGGAAGGGTGCAGCCTGGCCGTTGACACGACGACGATGTTCATCTCAATGTCGTTGATGCCAGTGTTGGTAGACTTTCCCTGCGTCTCGGTAGCGGTAGCAGCACACGTAGCGTACCAAGTGCACCTATCACGGATGCTTCTCTCTTAGTTTATCATGCAATTCATCATTCGTTATTTGCTCGCTGTCACCCCGATGCTCTAAGTAGAGAGGTACTGTATATGTCTGAGAAGAAGAATGATCTGCTCCTCTCTAGGAAAAACCAAGATCCTGGTTCTGGATGAAGCTACTGCTGCTGTAGACCTTGAGACTGACGACCTGATTCAAGCGACTATTCGCAAGGAGTTTTCCGACTGCACCGTGCTCACTATTGCGCACAGGATCAAGACTATCATGGACAGTGACAAGATCTTGCTTCTCGAAGCCGGAATGGTCAAAGAGTTCGACTCGCCCCAGAGGCTCCTTGTGGACCCGACTAGCCGATTTCACTCCATGGCCAGGGACGCCGGACTCGCATGATGCCGGTGAGGAAGAAGAAGAAATAGCTCCAGTCACTGCCTCGTTGTTGTATGACCGTATCGAGTACATGAACCGCGCTCACGCGTCCATCCGCGTTGGACAGCGGTTATAGTGAGTTTGCTAATTGTTCCGCGGATCCCAACTGCATCGTCCCAACGATGATGAAGTGAATGAACACGAAATTTGAGGCTTTGTTGCCTTCTGCCCTCGTTTCGGCCTCCGTGAAATATGAGCTGATTTTTGTATGTACAGAGCATGCAGTGAAAGGAACGTAGTTTGGTAATATATGAAAGTGCTGTTGTATTCCTGGAGCACTTGGACTATGCGTAGATGCGGGTACATGCCGCTGCCCTACTGGACGTGGGACGCCTTCTTGGACGTTCTGTCCAGACAGAGCCTGAGGATCCAACAGCACCACATTGGCCACGTCTGAGCAGCACCCTTGATCTAGCATGTTTCATTTGAAGGAGGACTCTCTTTCATGAGTCTTCTGCATCTTTGTTCCACTTAATACACGTTGTTGTACAGAAAATGCGTTACTTCGTAAGTCCTGAAAGAAAAGTGTCCGACAGACGTACGAGATAGAAACTGAGCAAACTTTGATGGGCCAGCGGTGGCCTATTTACAGTACACTTACACAAATTTTTACTCGTGTTTACACTTTCGAGTATTCTTTTCGAATAAGGAAAACCACTCACTGTAGCCTGAACTCTTGCTTAGGATTAGCAACTTTGAAAGAATTTTTGCTGGAGTGCAAAACAGGCGCACATGCAATAGTAGCGGACATGCTATTGAGGACGAGCTTCTGTTTGTTCGTCGACATCTTCACGCTTGCAGACATCAACTTCTCCTTAAAAAAGGTCACATTGAGTACATCCACTTTAATACACACACACTCTCTCTCTCTTTTTCCCCAATCAATTCTTCTAGACTTTTCTCCGCTCTCTCACTTGTCAAGTGCTTGTTTGACAAGATCTTCTTCATCTCCTCCTCCGACGTCAATCAACGTCTCTTGTTCTTCCTTTCTGACACTTGATGCGCCGGTGATATCAGCCCCAACCAACTTGGAAGTGACGTCGTCGGGCTCCTCCTTGGCGCTGGCACCGTTGCCCCTCTTTCTGGCGCCCGCGCCAGCACTTTTTCTGTCCTGCATCCCTATGGAGGAGGTTTGACTGATGATGCGCATGGTGGACGCAAGCATCTTCGACGTCGTGGGGAGAGTCTCGTACTTTTTCTCCTTGACCTGAAACGATTGGATAGTCTTTGAAACGCTAGGCATTCTCGAGTATGTAAGTGGACGCGTCGTGATGATAGACTCGTCAACACGACCAAATTATGTGCTGCAACATGTACTTCGCCATCGTCCCCACGTCCGTGCAACGCTGCTGATCATTCACGGATCCACCCAGTCAGTCGTGGGTGTGTACATACTACGCTCTCCTCGTCGCGGTATGCAGCAGGGCCACGACCATGATCTGCGTGGTCTCTCTTTATCGTCGTGTTTGCCGCCCCCGAGTCCCACGCACTGTGCTAACAAAGTATCCGCCATTCCGTGACAGGACCATGTCGTATCACGTCCGTATACTTTGTTCGTGCGCAAACTGTTGATATCCAGCCCGCAACAGAGCTACAACAATGCAGGACAAGAATGCTGACCCGATGGCGAGGAATTCCTGCTTTTATCCCTAACTCAGAAGTATGCTCGACGTCCGAGCAATGACGCCACACCCACCTTTTTCCTTTCGGGCGAGTAATTGAGCAGAACAAAGTCGCAGAACATGGTGGAGAGGCCGAGCAGGCCCAGGCCGGTCACCAGCACGATGACCGTGTTCTTGAGGTCGAACTTTCCTGCCCGCCCGTCGATTACCAGCAGAAACTTTAGCCCGTATGCCTTGATCAGAGTGCGGCGATTCTCCTCGTGGAAGTAGGCGTGTCTGAAGTTCCAGCCGGTGGCGTCGAGTAGCCTGAAGTGGTAGCGCGGCAGGCAGTAACGCTCAAAGTCCCAGTCGAGGTCGCAGTTCCACGTGATGTCAACCCCGACGACTCCCCCGCGGACCGACAACGAGGTGATGTTCCCGCCCGCCTGTTCCACGATGTCTCCCAGTCGGAATATAGGGCATAGCTTCTCTGGAGGGTCCAGCGGCGAGAAGATGCAGAAGCGCCCGTCCTGCATGTTCTTTCGATGGTAAGAGTGGCCGAAGCGAGGAAACGCGATCGAGTTCTTGATGAACACCGTGTAGTTCTCCACGCCAGGAATTAGAGGACCGTCCTCCGGGTTCAAAGGCGGGCGGTCAATCTAACAAAAAGATCCCATCAAACACTTCCGCGCACCATACGTGACGTATAGGGCTGCTGGCATGCACCCACCTCCACTGGACACCACGAGTGGATCTCGCACACGTCGGCTCCATCTTGTCGGTCACTGGCGACGCATCGTCCTGTCTGGGTGCCGTGCCCCTTCACCATGTTGGCGACGAGTCCCGGCTTGCAGGGATTCTGCTCAGTCGGGAGCAACCGGTCGCACAGGAACTCTTTCCTGTTCTCCTCGGGGCAGGCCGTGCGGGTTTGGTTGGGCGTGATCACCACGTTCGTGGTGACGAAGAACGCGCCGTTCTCGGCCGGCGGAACCACGTAGTCAGCCTCGTCCCACACGCGCTCGTACATGTAATGCCACCGAGCGGGGATGCGTTGTCTTGCCTCCATCGTCAGGGTTGACCTAGTTTGTGGAAGGATAATTGAGTAATAATAAGGATAATTTGAATGAGGATAATGAAGCAAGCAGGTGGGAAGGGCTCAGAATGTACCTGTTATTTTCTCCTCTCACGTTTATATGTACAGGGTGTTTGATAGTGCGATTAGTTTTGCCCCTTTAACCACTTAAGTACTGCACGCATGCACAAACCGGCAGGATATGGGATTAAAATTATTCTGGTGTATTTCATTAGCGTCAGTAATGACCATTAAGTGGACTACGGAAAATCGTATATCGCGTTCGATTTTTTGAACATCTGGCCTGCAGAATCTTCTGAAAGGGATCTCCTCCTTCATTCAGGCAGAATTCGCAGCATTTATGCAAATTTCCAACCGCAGACAAGACCACATCACGGTCGATGCCCTCACAGACATCTTCTGCTGTCTCCTTGAGCTGTTCGTTTGAATCCTGCCCTCGACTGCGAACGTTAGCCTTAATGTATCCCCAGGGAAAATAATCCATAACATTCAATGGTCCGATGGATATCCGACGGATATTTCCTTTATCATCATTTTTAGTCGACGTCAAGTCATACGTGTGTTACTCAAAATTTTAATCTATGGCAGGGCATCCGTTACTATAGTAACAGCTATCGTACAAAAGGAGTGTATGCATACATCCAGGTACACAGAGGTGCCGAGCAAGATCACACGTTGGTCCGAGTACGCAGTCGGGTACAACACGTGCGCCCCTCTCGTCAACGTGCGAGGCTCAGACATTGAGGTGGCGGGAGAAGAGCATTAGATGGAACGTTACTACAGTAACGAGAAGTCATTATGCTGTGCATCCCACCTACGTTCGTAGAGTTAAACTGCGCTCTAGGCTTGGAAAGCAGAAGACAAGTGGGGGCTTTTGTCGGCTGAGAAACCCTTCCTAGCACTTTCCTCCTCTGGCACTAAGTTAACAGCGCCAAGAAGTTATGCGAGAGATGGAGTACAGGGATGTAGCGATAAATTGTCGCACCTTTCCACAGAGGAGCTGCACTTGTGCAGCGACTACGAGCAGTGGGACGACTGTTCTACGTAGTCATCCTGGGCCTTCTGTGCAGACTTCTGACCTGCAAGAGCTTACAAGAAGGTCAGCAACATCCCCTTTTTTGGGTTGTAAACTTTGTTGTTTTACTAATGCTAAGGTTTCTTTTTAGCCTGGATCACCTTGGAATGCTTAAAAAGTTCACGAAGTCGCCTCTAAGAACACAAGTTCACTTCTTACAACTCTGTGCGTAAAATCCTCCCTTCCATCCTTGGCAATTCGTCACGTACGTCTGTTCAAATGACGTTTAGACTGTTCGAGCAGCTCACTGACATATTGTGTACTCGTGATGGGGGTGCCTAAAGGGGACAAGCTGAAAATTATTGACGACCATGGTGGGGTCGAGGCCGTCCTCCTTCACGTGCAGCGCGGCCTACTCGCAATGCCCTCCCCCCCCCCTCCACCAGACACTTTTTCCTTGTACTTACTCACATCATGGTCAACATGTGTCCTAGCGACTTGGCGAGGACACGATTAGTGTGCCCTGCACAGCAAGGGTGACTGAGGCACTTGCACACCGCCTCCTCGTCCGCGCACACGTGGGACGTGCGAGATACTTGGATCCCAATGGCGAGTGAGCATCTCAAGTCGAAGCCCCCGGGGCAAGAGCTTAATTTGCCACAAGATGACGTCGACCCCTCTCAAGGCCCGGAGAAAACTCGAATGCCTAATTAGGCATCCATGTTTTTTTCTCTGAAGTCGTCGTCTTTCTTCTTCGCGTCTTCTCTCACGTCGATGAAAGAGTGGAAACCACTACGGCCTGCATCGAGTTGCATATGTGCAGTACAATCATGCACCGACAAAACACTTCCTATGCAGGCAAATACGATCCAGGTGTGCATAGTACGTCCATAGTACGTGCATAGTAGACTTCAGACAATAGTACTCAGCACAGTACCGAGTGTGCATACAGCGTGCTTCTGCATACTGAGTGCTAGCCAGCGCCTCGATATAAATGCATGAAACATTATTCTGCCTAAAAAAAACATGAATGGATCCTTTCTGTGTACACAGAACTGCTCTGTGTACACTGTACTGCTCAAGGTGCAGGCATCGTGGGAGCTACAGTGTAATCCCGATATACAGCATCCCGATATGAATGAAATTCTCGATATACCGGATATTTCCTGATGACCGAGATCTTGCCATACTTGTGCTTCATTCATGTTATAACAGAATTTTCCGTTTTATGTAGATTCAACTATACTGTTATCATGGTAATGGAGGGAATGATTCATAAGATCATTATGGATGGTTTATTCATTATTTCTCTCCACGACCATTCATTCATTGGTGCTTGCATCTTTCCTCACCTCGAGAATCCCTTGACTTTCGTGGTGACGCTGGCCTCAACTTCCGCAAACTCTTGGTACCCCTTGGCGTACCACAGCTGGTAGACGACGACGAACGCTATGACGAGGAGCTGCAGCAACAAGCGCAAGATGCCCAAGGGAACACTCTGGATCGTCACCACCTTGGGCGTCTCGTACTCGAAGAAGCCCAGCCACCCGTCTGTCCTTCGACGAGGCTGGCTGGGCTCACAATTGCTGCTCGTCGCCTTGGTCCCCTCGTCCATGACGTGTCAGCAGAAGATCAGTCGCACTAACGACATGGACAAAGGAAAATGCATGCACAAAGATCTCCAGGGCGCCAACGACTGCCTGATATTTCTCTTTAAGCATGTGTTTTGTGTGCTTTCTTCTCTCTCTCTCTCTTTCTCTCTCTCTCTCTCTCTCTCTCTCTCTCTCACACACACACACACACACACGCACACACACACGCACGCACCATCTCTGAGTGCTCAATTTGCGCGGATGGATTGTGCGTGTGAGGTAATGGAAGCGCTTTCGCTTAGGTAATTACATAATATCGTCACTATTTGACGGGAGGTCACTACATGTTGTGACCACCGTGACCGCCGTGGTTACCTCGCGTGACCAGTCGCAACCTGGGGCGCGGGCGCCGACGAGTGCACGCGGCCTGCCTCAGTAGATGTGTGTGTGTGGGGGGGGGACAACACTTGCAGCCGTATGTGTGTACTGGAGTCGTCGAAGACGTCCACGCACCTGCCGAAGGTGGCCATGGTCCTTGGGAGAACGAACCGTGGCTTGTTCCTCGAAGCGCCGTTCGGACCGCACGCAGCGCTTGCCCTCCTCTTGCGGAACTTTCCCGTCCGCATGGTCTCAAAAGACCCTCGGCAAAGCTTTCAATAAGGATCTTGACAGGAGCTGGAAAGACGCTGGAGAAGGGTGGAAGGGGATTTCTTTTCACAAGTCGTGTGCTAAAAGCCTCCCTTATGAGACTTTCCTCCCCGGGGAGTCTTCATTTCCGGACATGCACTTCAAGGTGCTTTGCCTAGTTAGATGGAGTTCAGGCACGCCACGTACAGCAGTCGTCAGTTACGACCATTTTCTATTTATGATGCCTTTTCTCGTCTCACCGCTGTCGTTGAAGCTGCTCCCAAGGGGACGGTGTGGTCGGACCTGGGGTGAGTCGTCCCTGCTCCTCTTCAAGCATTCCGGCGGGTGCACCCGACTGAGCTCGGGCACATCCGCTCTGCCTTGTTGTCCGGACCAAGCCAAAATCTGCTTCGCGTCCCAAGTCTGTGTTTTGTTGTCTGTCTGACCAACGCTCTGTAGTAAGAGAGTAACAGACTGAAGTCTCCATGTCGTCAAAGCCGCTCACGCACTCAGTGTCCGCTCTGATCAAGCGTTGTCACGATCGAGATTGATGCTCCGTGATCACCCGACACACTTGCTTTCTGCCTCACCCCTTTTCTGCCAAAGCAACTACTTTGCGATTACCGATGAGAGAAAATGTCTCATTCCTATGTGTGACTTTGAGGTCTGACACCTCAACTTCGACCAATGGGAATGCAAAGTCAAGAAAAATAACTTGAAGTGACTCATTCTCAACATGGCCGACGACGACTCCACACGGACAGTAAAAGTGAGTCTCAAACTGAAGGTTGGGAGACGACTTATCCGATGGGCGCATCGTGCTGGAGGGAGGAAATAGCTACGACATCCACAAGGCCTTCTTGGGTGGATGCAGCGACTTCTTCAGGGGCCTCTTTCGGTTCAAAAGAGCCACGGCGGGCGAGCCCGACGCAAGTAAGAGTCGGACTCATGAGGACGCCAAGCCAGAATATCTTATGACGCCCAAAACAACCAACGACACGAGGAAGCTCACTGTCTTGACTTCAGGGCGGCAGAAGAAGACTGTGTGAGCTTTATGGTCGATAACCTCACTTTGGACGACGCGATTGAAGTCAACAGGCTTGCAAAGCGTTTGTCACTTCAAGAGCTATCCACCAAGAGCTCTGACTTTCTCAGGTACAATTTTTTCAAGCTTACAGAGCGCTCGGACTTTTTGGATCTTGAAGAAGAGGAGATGTAAAGTCTGTTAAGTGATCCTGGTCCTAATGAAGAAGAACATCACGTTTGGATTGCCACCATGAGATGGCTTAAGCACAATGGCTCAGCTTCTTTTCCAAAACTTGTAAGCAAAATAAGAATAGGTCAGTTTGAAGAAAGCTTCTTCTTTGAAGAATTCTTGCCTCAAGTTCATTTTTCCCGTCCCTGGGACACTGAAACGGTCTCCTTGCTGGAAAAGGTTGAACACTTCTACACGCACCTGACGCTCAGCAACCTAAGAAAGATTGAACCCTTCGTCACGCCCAAATTTGCCATTCCAAGACCTGTGTCAGGATGTGATCGTTGCCATTCCACGGCACGATCTCAGCACGGCCAATACGTACAGTCCATGCGCTGGAGAGCTACGATGTCCGGGCAGATCGGTGGACAAGTGTGCCTGTCGATGGCTTATACCTAAATGACTCTCGTGAAGTAGCAGTGTTTGGAACAAAAGTCTACTTCACTTGTCTTGGTGGAGAAGGTGAATTCCACCAATTCTGCGCCACCACCTCTTTCGACGTGGAGCAGCAGACTATCACTGCCTTAAGGGCCGTGGAACAAGAGAGACATCAGTTTGCTGTTGCGGCCCTGAACGGCTACATAAACGTTATCGGAGTGGTCTGTATGTCTCAGGTGGGAGAGAGTGATGCAGTGGAGAGATTTGATCCAGCAAAGAATCAATGGTCCACGGTGACTGCGATGACGAGCAAGAGGGGGTATCCCAAATGCGCTGTCATCAATGAAGAAATATATGTGGTTGGCGGGCGGACAG
>JAAUXU010001988.1_pt1 | contig 128106 bp, 121 predicted proteins | sample 7278151 | NCBI WGS metagenome assembly JAAUXU01 (sample SAMN14350113, study PRJNA611818) | marine sediment metagenome | isolation source: surface marine sediment (1.8m) | place: French Polynesia: Moorea | collected 2018-08 | reverse complement strand
CGAGCAGCCAGAAGACCAACTCGTTGCCAACAGTACCAGGTTGGGACAGACAGACCAGAGACTGCCTCCATGGACCCCATGGTGGAGTCCAGAACAGAAAGCAGTCATTTTTTTGGCTCTGTAAACGAAGACAACCTCTCCCATTGCAGCAACCACACGCTAGAAGTCTTCCCTCCAGAGTCCACATCGCACGCCAGTGGCTTCTCTAAGAAGGGGATGGCCGTGTGCTTCATTGTTCTGGCCGGCGTCGTCGTCGGCTTGGTCATCAACTTTGCCAACCTCCACACCGACTTCGAGGTGAGACCTACGTAAAATCAGAACCTGCATATGTACGGACTGGGTCCAGATTCCAATTGCTCAAGTTATTGTTCGTTTCTCCAGGACCTGCGGGATTTCCACCGTGCTTACCTTGGTCGCCAAATGCTCATCTCAGAGGGCAAACTCACTTCCAGGGAATACCTGAAGGCGATCCAGGCGCTGCAAGAGCTGGCGCAACAGGTATCGATCGACTCTTGACCCTTCGACAGAGCACAAAAAGAGCAAAGCCGTCAATCTGTTCAGGACCGACAAGCGAATCTGTCTTCGCCCTCGGAGTATCCAAAGACGTTGTTGAACGGGCACGCGGTGAGCAACGCCAACAGCGGCTTGGCCGTCTCACTCTACACCATTCAGGAGGAACGAAGAAAGCGTAAGGGTGGATTTTTTTTCAGTTTTGCTTCGGCCAAAAAGTCGCCTTGTCGTGGGGGCGAAATTAAAAAAAAAATAGTGGCAGAAAGTCAGAAATTCCATGATGGGTGGGCATGACACAGCTTTAGAAGTTGCTTTTGGTTTTCGAGGCCGTTATGACGTGGTCTGCGTAGTGACCTCGAGGCCGAAACTTCCGCTTCGGGGGAGGGGGAGGGGGAGGGAAAGGGGGGGGGGGGGTCGCGGAGGGGAAAGGGGGAGAGGCAGGCAGAAGGAGGCCGAACCTGCCATAGAGTCACTGTGTCAGCGTCGAGGACCTTGAAGAATGTCTCCTTTGGTTCTCTCTTTAATGTCGTACGTACTAGAAGCTACTACGAGAACGCTACTATGTACAGTACTTCTACTACAACACACTATGTACTGTTCACTTCATACGTGACCTTGAGGTGTCACCTACTATATTACTATAGTAGCAATAACGTTACAGTAAGCAACATTGCAAAAGAGCAGTTTGTCAGTTCGTTGTAAGGGGGAAGAAGACAAAAGTTTGAGGCTTCCTCGTAGCCCAACTTCACGCGTGCGTATGAGGTACATACGTACTCTGTGCATAAAATTGTCTGTACGCACATGTAGCGCATGAGTACATACGGTGACTCTGTTCAAACCGTTTCGTCTCAGTCCGTCCAATGTCGATTGGCCAATTCAGGACGGTTGAAGAAGCTTGAATGAGGAAAAAAAAAGTGGGTATAAGTACTGAGAACTGGGACTGCTCAAGGCAACTCCCTGGACCCATTTCATAGACACCTTGACACCAGTGTCCTGCCCGAGCTGTGCACTGACGGACGCGCGCGCGCTGAACAAATACACATTGTGCGTGTGACAAAAATCGATGTCGACTTGGCCAAAGCGCGCGCAGCCTTGCGAAATTCCCCTCGTCCTTTCCTCTCTGTCCTGATTCTCCACAGGCGTCCGTTGAAAATCATGACTTTTGGCGTAAAAATGGGGGTCATTGATTGAGCAGCCGGCCATTTTCTGACGAGGTCATGACTGTTCAGCTTGGTTCCGGGTGTCACAACCGCCCCCTTATGGACACCGGTCAGAGGTTTGGCGCCCTCGCGGACGCCGGGGACCGCCTGAACGTCGGATGCGTGTGTGGATCGTTGTTCTTGTCCTAGCTCCAGCTGTGCGCAGTCAAGCTCCAGAGGCCCACGCACTCGCTTAGCATTTGCAACAACCAGACCAACAACTCGGACTGCTTTAATTACTGCAAGCCAATAAATCTTTGACTTGGTTACCGCAACCTGGGTGGAGGGGTGGACATAAAAAAGAATGAAGTACTGTAGGTTCAGCAGACCTGATAAAATCACTTTGTTTCTGCCTTCTGAAGAAAGTCTCTTAAATAGTACGGAGGGTACAGACGTATGCAGTGTGCGTATGTGAGCCTTGGATATACGTCTGTACAGGACTGGACGTCCATGAGTGAGGGGTCGACGCTCACGTCCGAGGGTCTCTCCTTTGTTTGCTAGGGCTTGAACTCCGTCGCATTGAAGTGCGTCAATATGAAGTCGTTTCACTCGTTGTCGACAGCAATGTAGCAAACCTGCCAACGTGCTCATGACCATCCTGATTGTCCTGTGGTCGTTCCAGACACTAAACGTTGCTCGTGCATGCCGTTTGTGGCACGTAATACTGTTTGTGTAATGACGGGAATTCCTGGGAAATCACGACTTTCATCAGCCTGTACCTGTCTCTTGATTTGCCTGCCAGGCAGAAGTGAAGGCCACGACTCCCTGTTACTCATCGTGCCCATGTTGAACTATTTAAACTGTTTCCCCCTCGTACGTAGTATCCAGTTTTGCCATGATGAACATGTTTCTCTTGACCAAGTCCTGGGTTAGATGGGAACTCCTTAAATCCTAATCAGGACTTGCTCGCATTCCTCGACTTCTCAATCCCGACTCTCCGGGTCAGAGATTGGAGGCCTTCCCGTTCGACCCTGGTTACTCAAGCCATTTGTCTTCCAACGTGGTGTATCCATCCCAGTGGCCCAAACGCTATTGATTTTTCTTTTTCCCTCCTCCAGGCAACCCTCATTGCCACTGTACGTTCGACGCCTTCGTGTCTGCCCGCCCGCCCGTGGAGGGCCCACCCATGACCCCTGACGACGGTGACCATGACCAACTCCGGGACCGCGTGGAATGGCTCAGCCATCACCTGCCCCTGCTGGCCACAGATTTCATCGAGGATCACGATCCCGAGTGGAGAGACTTGGTAACCGCACATTTGCTCTGTCTGTCCTTTCACACTCTGTCCTTGACGTCTGTAAGTGCTGTGAGAGTTGTACGAGCCTCAAGTTACCTCTCAACATCCCTGCTCAGGACTACAGCATCGAAGTTGGCCCTCCTCCCGACGACTTCGCTGAATTTGTCAGACAATACGACTGCAGAGCGTTCTCCTGTGGGACGGCGGAGCAAGAGGACCAGAGGTACAGTGAAAGCCCACACATATGATGGTAGCAACTCTTTACAAGGGGTGAAAGTGGCAGAAATACTGCAGATTGCTGCCACTCAGGTGCTCTTCTTAGGGCACAAAACAGTCTTTGGGTACAAGTGGTGGCAGATCAAGAGTCCGACCGAGTTTTCAAAATGTCCCCAAGCCCGTTGAAGATTTGGGCATCAGCTGGACCCACGAGCGCATGCGCAAATACAGTGACCCCCGATGATGCCGTCACTCTCTGGATGGAGCGCAGAAGCGAAGGAAGAAGGGGGCATCAGCTCAAACGAGGGCAGGTATCGAGGCGTCAACTGCGTTAAGACGGCCGGTCACAACTTCTGTGTCGTGTCAAACAAAAACAAAGAGATTTTTTGAAGTGGATTTCGGGTTGAAACACAAAGAAGAATTTAAAAGAGTAACAGCTCCATGCATATTGTCAAAGTCGACAAAAAAGGGTGAATTAGAAAGCTCCTTCGTCTCTTTCCAGAGGTGAAATCACCAAAGCAATGGCAGAGGCTGGAACGCAATGTTATTAGGTTGTCCAGCAAAGATTTTGGGTTCCAGCACATTCTGACGCCAAAAGCCGGGTGAGTGCGTATCTGGGGTGATGGTGGTGGTAAAAGCGGGGATAAGTTCACGTCAAGCCAGAGCTGAAGTGAATGCGACAACGTCACGGTCACCAACTCCAACCACCGTGTAAGCAAAAAAAGTGGCATCTTCATGACTGACGTCACCGACATTCAGCAAGATATCGAGCATCTGCTGCCTGCTCACATTGTTCTTGATCACGTTGAGCCTGTTCCCACTCGACCAAGTCCAATTTACGTACTGACGTCAGTCGGAGCCTTTATTTTGCCACCACTGTAGTAAAAACTCCGTCGCCGGTGACATGAAGGAGCCATGAAAAAAAAAATGGACACGTAAAAATCTGTCCGCTCGACTCACGAAACCTTTCTATTGGTGTTTCCTGACAGTGCCGTGAGTCAAGTAACTCAGGCATGATCTCTTTCTCTCAACAGTGACCTCGCCCTTCGTCGCAATCTTCTGTACCAATTTCGCAAGTGGAAGCAGCGCAGGCAGAAGCTCTGGCGCATCGTGGTCACGGAGAGGGCCAAGAAAGAGATGTCCAGCGGAGACCACGGAGGAATCAGTGGAGTGGCGAGGAGATGATGAAGACGGAGAAGGAAACAACCTCACCTGTACTGAGACTGGCACAATAATGCTGTTTTAGGTCTTTCAAACTTGATCGTGCAGTCCTCGAATGTGCTGATCAACGCTTTTATTCATTTCGTCTTTTCCCATGCTCAACTACGCAGAGAAGAGCAAGTGCAGTATGATGATGCAGCTTCATTGGCACGCATGATTCTTGCTTCATAAACTCTTAAGACTCTCATCACCGAATTACACGCCTTGTCTGTCTGCTGAGTACCACGAACTGCGAGATGTGCACAATGGCAACCCTGAATTCAAGGAAGAGCGGCTGACTCTGGCTCGAATGGAATGCACAACCAGCAGGGTGATCTTGATGCAGCTGAGGCACTCATAGCGGTCAGAAACTGCACTCATAATTATTAGATGAGCGTAGTTAAAGAGGAAGTTGTAGCCGGGAGTTTTCCTCAATCTACATCTCCCCTCGGCATCCATGACGGAGTTCGTGTGCTCCCAGGCTGCCCGAGGCAGCAGACTCCTCATTGAACTTGCACGTCGGCAGCTTTATTCAGCAGACCTGGATGAAGAGTGTGGGGTTTCCTGACAGACTTGGCCTTGGTGGCAGCCTCAAGATGGCAAAATGAAGCCTTGTCTCACAGTCTTGTATGGCAGCAGCATCTCAGTCTGAGATTACCGGGAATCTCAGACCAGTTTGACGTAGATGTCAACCACTCCGAAACCGACAGTCTAATGTTGGCCAGTAATATCCCTCCTTTAGAAAATGCATGCGTGTCATGTTCCCCCTGATGTGGTTTCTTCTTCCCCGCACAATGACTGTTTGTTTGTCTGTTTGCTTGTCTGTCTCATGCCACACAGGGAGGACTGCGGACTGCGTTCAGTCCGTGAGGACGGCGTTCTCCTACTTGCTTATGGACAGATCGATGTCAACCCTTGGACTTGGAGATGCCTCAAGCAATGCTTGAATACGAAGAGAAACTCGCACGGGGGAGAACCAGACTTGAGCAATCATCAGTGACTATGCAACTGTTGGCAATGAGGCTTGAGTGACCAACGGACACATGTGCGTGGAAGACTTGTAAACAAGAATATTGACGTTCCCCAATTAAGTCATTATTAACCTCAGATCCGTCACTAACGCTCATTCCTTATTCCTTTGGGACGACTCTGCTGGGACACCCTGTGCGAACATAACTACCGCGCTGCACTTGATTCCGACGTTGTCACTTTGCTGTCCGGCTTTTATATTATCTTTACGGAAAGCCACTATTTAGCGTCAAATGACAAATTGCACCGCCCTGACGTGCCTGATGTCTCCCTCGTTCTACCTGCCTGCCACTGTCCTCGGCCTCGCGTCCTCGGGTAGGCCTCAAGCAACACAGCGCCACTACGGAACATGCAAAGAGCGTAATAGTTATTTCCGTTCGTCCCTATATCTCGTCGTTAGTGGTGTTGGCGTCCCTCAAAGAATGATCTGTTCTGGCCTCCTGGGCTGTCTTGTCCAGGATCATTTACCCTCATCAAGGCTTGTCATTCTCTCCTTCTCTGGGGGCCACAAGAGAAAGAAGCCTTTGGCTGCACTGCCTGTGCACTCATAGCAGCTCGAGGGTGAAGCACCAAGATCGTGTTCTGTAGCAGCTACGCAAAGGTTATACGTAATGAGCAGCTCAACCCACTGAGGGTAGCTGCTCCATTCTTGTTTCCCTCACTCACTCAGAGAAGAAGCCAGTGGCAAATTTCCCCAGTGGCTGCTGGCAGGCAGAAATCACTCTTGGTGCTTCACTGGGCGAGGAAGAAAGGGGGTGTGGACGTCTGGGTCAGACTGGACCGTGCCTGCAGTCCAGGACAGGGAGGACGCGTCCTGGCGGGACCACGACGGTCGAGGAGTCCGTGCCGACGTCTCTTTCGTCCTCGTCGTTGTCAATCTGACGCTCGAACTGTCGTCATGTCCATGGGTGCAATATTTGTTGTTCCCTCGGTCGTCCGGCCGGCCCAATGCTCGTCTAATTGTGAGGCACTGACACTGTGCAGTGCGAAGACCCCCCCCCCCCCTCCCCCCCCAGAAGAGTAGGAAATGTCACTTTTATCACTGCGGTTATCCTACTAGATTCTTCCTCGGCTCTCTCATACTGTAATGCCTTATGCCGCTGAACTCATACGTGCTCACAGGAGGGCCCTATGGGGTTTTTCCTCCCTCTTTCACTACATCGATCTTTGCCAGGACCGAAGAGGCTTAATTTGTCGTCGTTGGCCACGGCCGAGGCGTCGACGACTGGACCGTGGTTGTCCACGCCAGAATTGAGATGCTTCTGCAGGCTGATCACACAGCCCTCGTCCTTTTCACCCCGGCCCGCCTGTGTACTGCATGTTCAGCTTTTGATACTCGTATGAACATCTGTGATCAGAGTAAAGGGGGGCATTCTCTGGGGGTGGAGGAGAAGCGACAGCGACGTCGACGTCGACGGTTGGCCTTAATGAGAGACGAGTTTATCGAGGGGAAGAGCGAGTCTCAGTGACCATTCCAGGCATCTGTGAGCACTTGAAGCTGGGCCAGAAAAGGACGTGACCTAAAAGATAAGCTTTAAATTTGAGCTAGTTCTTCTGGACCCAGGGGGGAAGGACAGGGATACATTGAGGCCACGTCCACTGAACTTGTGTTTACTGACGCTACCTCGCTCTGTCTACATAAAGCGTATTAGGTTAGGTTATAGCTGTTCCTAGAGCTGCAGTAATAAGTTTTGTATTTCAATTGTCGAGAACTTCCTGTTTAGATTTACGATTTCCAGGAACTAATAGAAATGGATGTCAGAAGTTGTACTTTGACCTAGTTGCTGCATAATACCTGGACGTCGGCCAGACGTCGAAGAGTGACATGCTTTGAAGAGGAGGACATGACGAGGATAATAATGCGGATATGCAGATTCAGCCTAAACCTTGCTAGATGCGGACTAGTAACAACAGGTTCGTTCCTTCTTCGCCTACCAAAGTCGTCCGAAATGAAAAGTGTGACGCGTGTCAACTCCCATTACTTTGTCAAGCTGGCTGTTAGTAAGGGAAACAAATGACCTGGTGCACAAAACACAGTTTTGTGATTCTGTCACCACGCCTCGAGCTGTACTTCTTTTACGAGATCGGTTGCTGGTCCTCCTTCTCCAGTCCTTCCAAGTCCATCTCCCGCCAGCCACCATGTCGATAAAGAGGATCATAAAGAGGAGGGAGAGACACTCACTTGCTTTTACTTGCTTGGAAAATGCACTTTTCTGTTCTCCCACATGTAGATAGCAACGTGTGTGCGTGCCGCTGGAACGGCAGCCACGGCAACAGCGGCAACGGCAGCAACAGCAGCAACAGCAGCAACAGCAGCAACAGCAGCAACAGCAACAGAGATCCCTTTTCTCATTTCAATTCCCCACGACCCACCCTGGAAATGGGCGAGGTAAGATGTGTACGTACGTAAATAGAGTACATGTGTGGATTCCCTTTTCTTCTCTGCCTCCCAAGGCCAGCTTCGCCTCCAAGATCTTATCTGTTCCAATCAAGTGGTCTTGAATTTCTCTTGGTCTTCGTCTACGTATGCAACAACGCACGTCGTCCACAGAAGTGTGTGCACACAAGCGTCTTACGTATGCAGGAACTGCCATGATTGCGAGTTCAGGGATGCGTCAACTAGGATTAATCTCACTCTATCTTCACATTTTCTCACTCAGACGCTTCTTGAAGTGGCGACCGTGACTGCCAGGACCGGGAAGAGGATGCCGTGGCCGACGTTTGTGGTCCCTGCAAGGAGCAACAGACAAAACATGGTTGACAACACTGTCTCTGCCCTGTCCCTGTCTCGTCCCACCTCTGCCGAAGAGCATCCCGTAGCTGAAGTGCTCGGCCGACTTCTGGTGATGCGTCTCAGTCGTCTGCTCGTCGCTGTTCACGGTGGAGATGGACGACGAGCAGCGCAGGCTGATGCTCAAGCGACTGCTGTCGCCCAGGAAGCCGTCGTCTCTCACCCGCTTCTTCTTGTTTCTGCCGGACTTTTTCCTCGTGTTCTTGTCGCCGCTCAGGGAAAAGGGGGTGAGGTCGAATTCCAGGCCCATGATGGCGGTCTCTAAGCCGTCCGAGTGCTTGATCGGCCGATAAGTGCGAAGGTAGTGATCTGGAGCCTGAAGAGTAACAGAAATCAAGGTCACAGCATCCATTGTGGTCAGTACAGAGTGAGACACAAGTTTGGTCCCCTCCTCCGAAGTTGTGCTCGAACAATCAGAAGTAAACGCAGACTTTTTCACTTAGCTTTTTTTAAACCCAGACATTGTCCAGTGGGAAACAATCGAAAGACCACAATCGGCAAGTGCCAAAGGAACTAAAGTTATGGCACAGTAGTGAAATCATGACTTGAGGTACAGGGTGTAGCAAAATAGAATCTAGTCTGATATAAAGCTTTTGTGCTTGTCTCTCAGGCGAGTCAGGGTTGCCACCGTGTTTGCGCCGCCCTGACCAAGCGGTGGAGAACGTAACAAACACGCACCCATCTGGTTTGGCCAGGAAATCAGAGTTGCTCCGCATGCCTTTGACACGTACGCGGATGAGAAGTGCAGCTGCTGTCAGCCACACTTCAAGTTCTGAATGATTTGCTGAATCAAAAGGTTACCGCAGGCAACTTTTTCATAACATTATGTATGCAGAAAATGCTCCCCTCATACTTTATGGGAGACAAATGACTGGATCGTGAGGGCGCGATCAAAGAAAGAGAAAGGGTTGAGAGGACCGAACAATTTGCTATCACTCTCACGCAGCCAGCCCGAAACAGCCACAGGCCGAGCTGCTCCTGCCTTCTGGCAATTGAAACTTCTCCCTCACTTCCACCGCCTCCTTCCTCTGGGTCAGTAACTTGGTGAAGTGAGGTGAAAGTCCTTGAAGAGGGAGGAGGGGGGAGCCACATGGACATGGGAGAGTTAATGTGTAGACTTCATCCCCCAACGACTTTCCCCCCCCCCCCCCTTGCTGGCAAGGATGTATGGACCGTACATAGTTTTCTGACCCTAAATGAGTCATTGCTGGTTTCCCTGGTCTAATGAGCTCCCTTTAATGATGAAAGTTCCTGACTTGTTTTAACCGATGAGAAAGCAAGTAAAATCTGTAGAAAAGCCTTCATGGACACTTTATCGAAGATCGGTTTTTTTTTTGCTCTTGAATCTCAACTCCCGCGTATAATATATGCAGTGCAAATTTGACTCTCGAGGGCGATATCTTCCCCTGCTACCTCCGCTTGTCGACTCTGGCCTTCTCGGTTTAGTTGGTGGCCGTCGACGTTAGCTTTAGTCACCTGTCTGTTGTTGATGTACCAGTGAAGCGTGGCCGCAGGTTTGGATCTCTCCGACGTGCAGTTGACCGACACGCGGTCGCCCATGTTGTACACCCGGCGGCCGCCGGAGATGCGGGGACTTCCTCGGGGCAACACTAGACAGGGTTAGGAGGACGGGCGGATGAGAACAAACGGGGTCCCTGACGTCTCTCACGTACTTACCGACGATCTCCATGTGCTTGCTCCTGGAGACGGTGTTGAAGAGGGGCGCCTCGGCCGAGATCTCGCATCGGTACTTGCCGGCGCTGTCCACGGTCAGGCGACGAAGGTACACTTGGGTCTCGTTGGAGAGGTCTCGCTAAACGATCGGGGATGGATAAGATTTTGTCTGCACACTCTGTACAGACACTGTATGCGTGTGTGACTCACATTGACTCTGATGCCAGGCAGTTGGAAGGTCGTCTTCTTCTGTTCCCTATCGGCAGGGATGTACCTGAAGAACTCGTCGTCGCCCTTGTACCACTTGACCGAGTACAGCATCTCGCGCTCAAGGTCGTACAAGCATTGAAGGGTCGCGCTCTCGCCCACGTACTTGTGACTGGGGACGCCCAAGTGGATCAGGCGGACGCAGTTTGTGCCTGAAAAGAGAGACCGAAATGACACTGGGAAGTTTCGTCCCACATGATCAGATTATTGCTATTATTAGTGTCATGATGGCGCCAGTTTTCAATCAAGCGCTATGCAAATGACTTGTTTATAGTGCACTGAAGCAGAGTGAAGTAAGTGGCCTTTAGTAGCCTTGTCTGGATGTCCATTCTTGAAATGCGTCATAGCAATGACATCTTACTAGAGGTGGATCGAGCAGCAAACACCTCGAGCCCGATCAGGTGTTGACTTTTGCAGCCCGGACAGGGTTCAGGTTTCAGCACTTGGGTTTGTTTGGATAAAATTTCAGATGAGCCTCAAATTGTCCTTCTAAAGGAGTGACTGGAGTGACAACTGTGCTGGACAGACCGAGTAAGCTGTATTCAGGGTGGACATGCAAAACAGTTTGGGCCCGAGATTTTCTCGGTTTTCTTTCCTTTTCACCATCCCCTCGAGCCGTCAAACTCGGCAGGCTCGTGAGCTTGTTCGAGCCGAGCTCGTCCCACCTCTACATCTTAAAGTCCAACCTTTTATACTCTACGCAGGAAAAGAAAAAATGGGTCGCATTGGCGAAAAATCCAAGTTCTGCCTAATCAATTTTCTAGCCTGTTATCACTTTCGCCGTCTTTCAAGTATGTTTCCTAGGGATTTCTTCTTCTTTCTTTCTGTGTGTCATCAAATATTCAAGATATTCATCGTTTTTTCCCTCGCTGAGGAAAAGAGGAGACGAGAGAAAGCGGCTTGAGAGAAAAACTTTGCCAATCGAATGATGGCGGTTAGACTCAGGAGCGAGAGAGATCGAGATGTGTGTAGTAACTTACAACGTTGGTACATACGTGCGCGTGCGCACTGTACAGACGTGTGCGTGCGTGCGTGAGCCTGAACAGCATACGGACGGGGGGGGGGAACACATCAGACGACGGCGATGGAGGTGACGGAGACGCCGGATCAAATTCTGCACTTCACGCACAAGTGTCATTTGCATCGAGCCAGTGAGGAAAAGTGCGAGGATGGCAGCTTTGCCTCTTCAAGTGCGCAGATGGGTGGTGGCAGAGCAACAACTGCGCGTTCGCGCTCTCCAGGGAGCAAAGGCGGGAATTTCTTAGCAAAATTGCGACTTGGGGCGGATACGCACACAAAAGTCTTCATCCCCCCCGGCAAAGTTTGCACTTTTTGTGCACACATTGGGGCTGGAGACGCATTGCAAAATTGCAATGGGAAATGACAAACAGTCTGGTCAAAAGTGAGCATAGCCAACGACGAACGATCGACATATGAGCAGCTGTAATCGTGTTCAGTGTCTACGAGCTTTTTTGACGCTTCTGCTACATCAAGTATTTGTGGAAGGCAAGATGAAATGTACAAAATATACCAAATACTTTCATCAAAGTACTCCTCGATGCGGGACGTACATATGAAGCTCAATCAGCTTTTGCCATTACTGTACAGTCAAGCATGGGAGGGGAGAAGTGAAAACGGGATACTTGGGGGGGGGTCAGCTTTCACTGAGGCTGGGGGACCTTTGTGACTGCTCAATCAACTGTATGTGCTTAGAAATATTTCTGTCATTATGACTTGCGTACTTGGCCATGCTCGCATTTGACCTCTTTCCCAGTCAGGGACCTCGATTTCAATTTGCAATATGTCTCCAGCCCCAATCTGTGCACAAAAAGTGCAAACTTTGCCCAGGGACGATGACTTTCGTCTCTGCCTGTGCGTACATTTCATCCATTGCAGAACACAGTGTTGTGTTTGAATTGCCAGCACTGGTGTCACTCATGACTCTGGAAGCAAATGAGTCATCACTCAGTCCAGGAGTGCCCGAAATGTGAACTTTGCAAGCATCACCAATCGAGGGTGGTGTTTTTTGCACATATTCGAAATCCGTAGAACTGCACATAAGGACTAGGGATGACCGACTCGAGTCATCGCCGTCATCCTGGACCATCACCAACCGTGTTCCGTTCTAAAAGAGTTGAGGAGGGCCAAGTCCTAATTCGTCAGGTCTGAATCCACTGGATTACGACGTCTTGGAAGAGGAAGGAAGTCCAACAAACAAGCTCACAACTCAAACTGACTCCGTCACACCTCTCAGACTCACGTTGGCGCTGCTGGACCCACAGTTCAGGCTAATGGTGGATTAAGTGAAAACTGAAGCAGTGATGAAAACAACGCAGTGGGATCTGATGTGTGCACAAAATAACCGACCTCTTCTAAAGTAGGGTTCTCTCACACTCACTGAACACAACGCTCTGGCTGAAGAACACGAATATTCGATCAACGGCTTAATAATCTGCTCTCCCCCCAAAAGATTACTGCATTTAGACTCACTTTTTTATTAAAATTGTTTTTTTATTCTTTGCTCGAAGGTACTCTAATCATTATTTGAACGGACAAACACTAATGTGAAATAATAAAACTGGGCTGGGCTTGCAAAAATTACCAAAAAGTTCTCCTTTTTTCGCATCCCCAGCCTCTTTTCCAGCGTTTGAAGAAAGAAAAAGTATTGGGCAGAATTTCCACCCTTTGAAGAGCTCCAAACGTGGTGGACGAGGCTTACCTGACAACACCGAAAGTGGGCCTGTTTTTTTCAGCAAGGCCGTACTAATAATTCATCATATTTTCATAAGCAAACAGACAAAGTCCCAAAATAGACGTTGCAAGCAGCGTTTCAGACGTGATCACAAAGTCTCCTTGACAGAGAGAGCTGAGAAATGATGACCACTCTGAACATAGCTTCAAACAAAGTGATGACTCTGGTCTTCCACTCAGTTTCACTGACAACAACCGTTTGCCTGACAGTTGGGAGAGTGACAACTCTCAGCAACTGACAACTAACTGAATTTTGAGCATCCAGGGGTCAGCTTCTCAGTTGTTTGGCCACCCATGGAAAAAGTTGGTGGATTTCAGTATCATACAATGGCCAATATAGATATGGTTGAGATAGAAACTTGCTTTGTTTTGAGGCTATTTACACTTCTTTTAGTAGTGAGTAGCCATTAAAAATGTGATCGGTCAAAATCTCAATGAAATGCAAGAAGAAGGATGGATCAGTTGCATTCCTGCTATCCAGGAAAATAATCACAGAGCACAAAATGAGTGGTTCATGCCAAAAAATGAAGCAGTTGCCACCATTGACATTCTAAGAACGATGTCAAACACATCATTTTCAGAAGATTCCTTTAAAAAGTTGATATCTCTATTTTTTGCCTCATTTTACTTCTGATGGAATTGAATGCATCGAAAAAACCTGCCATTGCAGCTACAAGAACTGCTGGGAAAAGTGTTCCTAAGTCAATACGTAAAGTGTCTACAAATATAAAGTGAGTCTGTGGTGAGGTTGGCGCTGGCCCCGCTGAACTGATCGTCCCCAAACTTGGTCACCAGACACTCCTGTTCATGGCCCGTGGAATAGAACATAGTCTGTGACGAGTTGGACAGGTCAGCCAGCTATTCTTATGGACAGACAGACAAGTCTTAAGGTGACCTGAGCAATGCCGAGTACTTTGGCTGGCAATCATATAAATTGCACTAGCTCAAAGAAAAGGAAACGTCACATCATGGCAGGTCTGCACACTTACTGTGCATTGTTCTTTCCCTGGGAAATCGCAAGTATTCGTTGAAGTGTTGTGTGTTGACAGGAAGCTAATTCTGAGCCACCCTGTACAGTGTGATGCTGTAGTTCATACCCGAACTCGGTGGATCGACTGAATCATGGGCAGTACAGTAGAAGCCGCTTATAAGAACACGATCCGTGCGAGGCCAAGACGTTCTTATAAGCGGCTTGGCCTCGTTCATAATAATTGACGACACAAGATGCTTAGCAGTGTTATTACGTACTTAGAGCCTTGAGGTGAGGCTCATGATGAAGTGACACTCACGAAGTCATTATGCCTTGACAGTGGAACAAGTTCATGGTTTTGTCTTCAATTCTTTGGTGCAAATTCATGTCTTACTCATGTTTTGGAGTTCTCAAAATTATGAAGGTTTCTGCTGTTTTTCATTCGTACAAGCGGCGTCAAGTGTCCTTTTACAGTATGCAGTGGGATTCACCACATAAAATTCTTGTAAGCGGCTTCTACTGTTCTCCAATTGACTGAGCAGAGCATCATCTCTGCAGAGCTGCCAGCAAACCAGCCAGATTAACCTAGGCATTCAATGAGCGAGACGCTTCACATTGCTTTTACAATGTGATGAGTGTTTAACGTACTCAACAAATCGTCACCTTCAATTGAGCTATGTTCAGCCAAGCGAATGTCAAGGAAGCCTCAAACGTTGCTTCTGCCATCATAGCACAGAGAATCTTTTCATCAATGAGGACGTCCAAAGCACCCAAAAAATGCACCGTCCAACGACGACTTTTGTCATTTCACCCGGAGATGAAGTCCAGGCCAAAGTTGGGTGCCAAAAGCAGGACTTTTAGCAAGGGTCAGTTCAAATGGAAATTCGCAGGTGCTTTTTTGCACACTGAGGACGTCCAAGATGCTCAGTCAGTGAACTCACTGATGTCTGGGACGTGTAGACCGTGTGTGTGTGTGTGTGTACGTACACACGTCTTATACTCCTGCGTGACTGACAACTGAGGCAGAAGCAGCTCGCACGACTCCGCCTCTGAGGACCGCCGCAGGCGGAGTCGGGACGCATCGAGAGTCTCTTCATTTGTGGGGAAAATTTGGATTATGCGACCTCAGGTTCGCAAAAAAAATGATTGTGTTTCACTCTGTCCTCCTTTTTACTGCAGCCTGGCTTGAAACCTCTTTAGCTTTTCCAACAAACTTCTTTTCAAAAGCTCTCGCCTATTCAATGACAGGCTTTTCTTGCCGAGGAGGGTGTCAAACTCTGCCTGAAGAGTGGCGGGACCCCATTTTTTGCTTGCCCAAGAAGAAAAGAGGACCCATGCATGATGATAAGCTCTTGCTCAAAGTGGGGAGGAGGGAGGGCGAGTCCATCCGGGCCGGAGAGGACGCCGTCGACGTGGGGTGGGTGGAAGTGCCGCGTCCCGGGTGGGCCGGACCGCCTCGGCCGGTGCCACTCGGGGTTGCTGCACTGAATGAAATGCATCTTTTCAGTCTGTCTGCACACTTTGACTCAAGAGCTCTGACTGCTGCTGCTTCTTCCACAGGGTCTGGGCAGTGAACGATAACGTGGGGGCTGGAAACAAAGTGGTCAATCATGGTGGCCAAACAAAGCTGCCAAGATGTGTGCATAACACATATCCAGAAGAGTTACTTAGACACGCGCATGCGTACGTGTACAACACTTGGAGGGGGGGGTTCCAAAAAATCTCATACCATATATCTGTCGGCTCAGAAACTTTCTCTGCTAACCGATTTAACATTCGCAGACTCCTTACTTAAGCAGTTTCTTACTCCAATGAAAATTCCTTGCAGAAGCGAAGTAAGAAGTAAGTATCTCATGCGCACCTCTCAGAAGCGTTTGGGAAAAAGTTTTCCGGGAGAAAAGAAGACAGTTTCTCCCTTATAAGGCCTCGTAGGCCTGCTATAGTAAGTTCTCCATCACCTGGGACATTACAGGACTTGATAGAAGATATAAATTCACCTTGTTCCCCATGTGTAATCCTTCATGTGCTGGATCTGCAGCGCATTGTGCCAGTGCAATCTTGCCTGGCGGGTGGGGGTGAAGGGGTAGGGGGTTGGGGGGCAACCTCAAGCTGTACCATGCTCATACAAAGGAGGGGGGCACAGGAAACCTACCCAAAAGATCCTTGATCTCCCCAATCTTGGCAATAGTAGGTAAGTACTGTACGCGAAGAGGATCTTTTCGGAAGCTCTGTAACTGCCGGGGAGAACAAGGAGGAGGAAAAAAAAAAGATTTGGAGGAAGAATAAAAAAGAGCCAGCTGAAACTTCATTAAAAGTTCAAGTTATGCGGGGTATTGTGAAAATCTGGGCCATTTTGCTGTAGCAGTTGCGAACCGCGGTGCTTCAGTGTTAATTCGCACTATGCAAATAGTGCTTTAAGCGCGTGCGAAAAGATTGACAGGCCCAGGGCAGCAGGCAGGAGAGGCCTCAATTCAGCACTGCTTTCCCGCGTTGTCGAGTTACGTATATACAGTATTTGCTCTTTTATACACTTTTTTTTTTCTTCGAAAAGTCAAAGACTCCGCTGACGGACGAAAAGATTAAAGAAAACGAGGAACGGCGTTTATCTGAAAATTGGCCTTTGACATGCATTTAGGATCAAACGCCGGCGTTGAAGAAGCAACAAGTCGAGCCCGACGTGTACTGCACGCAGCAGTACCCGGCCGTGTGTGAGCGCGACAACGTTTCCGCCGTGGGGCCTCTGGGGGACCGCCCCCAGCGCCAGTGCGCGTGGCTCACGTCCCGGGACCTGTCGGCGCTGCTCTCGGCACGTGTCTTATCGCGTTGCTACTGTAATGGGGGAACGCATAATGCAAACCTCCTTTGCAATCTCTATCTTCTCTCCGAAATTGCTCTTCAAGAAAGCTCTGGCACCATTAGAAGAGAGAATTATGACCTCTTGTCCTTGCAATGAAAGCCCGCGAACAGCCGATGACTCCCCTAAGTAGTTCTCCGCCGCCGCCGCCGCCGCCGCCGCCGTCGAGTCCGTACAGTGTGACGTGCAGTGGAGCGCCTTCCCCGCGTGCGCGTCCGTGCAGTGTTCGAACACCCCATAGTCGAGCACGTGTGTGATGGCCCCAGAGTTACCAGCTCATTTCCGGAGAGTCATCAATACCTCTTAGCTACGTGATTAGGACTTACCGACGTGAAGTCGTAAGTCACCAATCTCCATCTGTCCGTGATATCTGTTAGAGCAGAGGAAATGAGGCTTGGAGCAAAATCGTAATAAGAAATGCTATTGTTTTGCAGATACTTTCTGAGCGGTCTTATTTGGTCGTTTCCAAGCAATTCCTTGCCTACGCACATGCTGTAGCTAAAGAGGGAGAGATATAGAGAAAGCAATCTGCAGCCCGCTGCTTAGAAAGGGTTATCTCTGTCGCTTCTCGCGGCTGCCATATTGAGAAAATTGCCATTATTGCCTTACAATTGGGTAATAAATTGGCTCAATCGCTGTGTGGCTTAGAGAGCCCAACCAGTGCGTTTCTCTCAAGGATATTCACGGTCTCCGCACCCTTGAGCACCTAAAGGTTATTGCCAAAGTTGCGCTGATATCTGACGCTCTAATTGCGAGGCGAGCAAAAATTTGCAAAAAAAAACACCCCAGAAAAGTGACAAGTGAAAAAGCCTCTCCGTGGCTGGGGCTGCCATGACCACGCGCGCGATCAAGCTATAAGAAGCAAAACTCAGCCACATAGAAAAAAGTTTCAACTACCGTAATACTAGAAATAAATCTCTCTGGAGAAGTTGCGTCTTCTTCAACCTTCACGCGCAGATGAAAGAAGCCTCGACTAATTTCTTGGTAGCACAAAGTTCGCGATTTACTTTGAGTTGCACACGAAGAAAGCGAAAAAAAGCAAAAAAAAAAAAAAAGCGCGACTTTGTGACTTTGCAATAATTGCTTCTCGGAATGGAAAGCAAACTTGTGTTCTTCACACAGTCCTTGATATGTTGGGCACCACGACCAGGTCAAGTCGGGCCGGGCCGGGTCGAGCCTACACTGGGCGTGTTCGTTGAAGGCAGCCTCAAAAGCGTCATCTTTTTTCTTATATAAAAATGTATGACCAAATTTAAAGAAGGATATAACTTTTGTATAGATAAGAGGTGGGTGGCCAGGCTAGACTAGGCCAGCCTAAGCTAAGCCGGTTGAGGCCAGGGCAGACAGGGCCCAGCTAAGTCAGTGCAGCCTGGGCCAGACCCAGCTGAGCCAGGTCAAGCCCGGTCGGGCCAAGTCGAGCCTAGCCAATCCTCTTTTAAGCCTGGCTTTATCTATAGAAAAGTGTACGCAAGTTATGTCCTTTTTCCTAAATTGTCCCGCATACTTTTATATCAGCTGAAGGATGACGCTTTTGAGGCTATCGAAAAACTTTTCGGCCCTTTCGCGCTTGAGTTCTCCCATTGAAGTTACCAAGTTCATATACTCACGTCCCATAAGCCATAGCTTTATGGGGGAGAGGGTGGAGGATACACAGATATCTACATATACAAAGACCTCTTGAGGACCCGGTTGCAAGTGAAAAAAAGGAGGCAGACACTTCATAACTTGCAGGGAAAACAATTCCTTCCCTGCTCGCACAGGAGGGGGCCTATTTGTGTTTTTATTGCCTCCCCCGCTTTGTTCCTCCATTGCATGTGTGCGTGTGCGTGCGTGTGTGTGTGTGTGTGTGTGTGTGAGAGAGAGAGAGAGAGAGAGCGGTTCTGGAAGTGCTTTTTGCCTACTGCATCCAAGTGAGACTCATTTTCTCCCAAATGCTATGCAGTAGCTGGAGGCTCAAGAGACAATAATGCCGCTGAACAGGATTTACAAGGATTAACACCATCACCCTGCACGTGGAGAGGCAGGGCAGACATTAGCAGCTAGAATTCTAGGGGATCTTTCTCTTTCCACTGTTCTTTCTTTCCTAAGCTGAATAACGACCGGAGCTTTGGGAAGGAGATGGAGGATTGGGTACCCAAGTGGATGGGTCGAAGCGAAAAGCTTTGGCAGTAACCGAAAAATCGAAAAAAAATCGTGTCGGTTCAGTCGTCATGTTTCAGCTCTCCAGTGTACAGGGTGGATCAAGTGGGCGGAGGCCTCCTCCGCCACTCGGGCTGTGGAGAACTCCTCCGCCACCCTGTCTGAGTCAGTCATGCAAAATGAGTGACAGTCGCGTAACGGTCACAAAGAGGCAAACTGAACTTAATAAATAAGCTTCTTCATAGTCAAAAGTCACTGACAAAAAAGACACGTTGGTCACTACTCCAGATCCGCCCAAACAAACTGGACTTAGCAGAGGTCTTCTTTTTGACAACAGCCAACGTTGCGGTCAGGACAGAAACTGACGCTATTCTCGTCTTAGGGTGACTTAAAAGCTGTGGTTGAGGGTAAAACACAGATTGAGTAGGCAAATCTCCAATTTCGTATTGTTATTGTCAAAAAGCGAATTCTCAAAAAGACGAGTGAGAGTTCGTCAGTCACCAATAAATGCCTATGTAGGCTCGACTTGGTCCCGTCACAGTCAAGACGCGCAATGACGAATCCCACAATATCGATAAGTCTCAGAACAGCGATATTTTTGCTGCCGACAGATTTTTTTGCCCCATAGAAATGTCCTGGAATGGCGATATCTGATCGCCCTACCAAGTCTCGCAATCATGATGTTCTTCTCCCTGTGTAGCGAGGAGCCCCAGACGGCCACAGTGGTCAGCGATGGAGGCGGTGGAGAACGAGTGCCGGACAGACCTCAGGAAGCCTGAGCTCCAGTCCCTAGTCACGTCGAGTGTATTTGGCATAGAAAGCTGTAGCAAATACTTGGTAGGTGGCAGCAACCTTTAATCATACGTAAAAAAAAAAAGGGAGAAGATTGTGATGTTCTCATGTGTGTCACTCAATAGCGATATTTTGCAGCTGACAGGTGATATCGCTACTGCGAGGCGTGACTGTGACTCTCGGCTGCAGTCAGACAGAGAATCTGACTGTATTGGAGGTCGAGTGTATAACAAGAAGTACAGATTTTTGAAAGGTTATAAGTATCAGCATCGACCATGTCAAGAGAGGCGTTTATCATAAAAGACATGTTTCACATTCTAAGTGCAGAGGAGGGGGCGGAGAAAGCCGTGCAATAAATTTGCATTTGTGAGAAGTTAGTCAACAAAGTTCCTTCGTTCCTTCAGCCAGCGATGCCAAAATCTGGTGGTTTCGTGGCATTTGGCAGAGACAAAATGTAACGTGTACTCTTTAAGCACAAGGCGATTTCTGCTCTTGTTGTCCAGCTGTTTGACGTTTTCTGCCCTGTGTTGATAAGTGAGAGGGGGGGGGAGCAAATGAGTGGCTCGGTGGGTTGATAGCACCTCCCTGTCGTGATGAATGACCCCGGACCCCGGACCGAGGAAAAGAAAGGGTCAGCATCAGACGCAGATAGCGAGACTCCGCTCAGCTCAGTGATTGATTGGTGCGGAGCTGCTCAGACAAAATCATGGTGGCTTCGCTAATGTTGTACACGTCTGACCACACTTAACAGTGTCTTGTGCTGATCTGATTGGTGACTGCAAGCAGAACGAGTGAGAACGCCTACACAATATCATAAATCGGCCTCACGTGACCCGATCCACCCTCCTCACTTGCAGATGGACTCCAGAGGATTGGTAATAATGAAAGCTGGCAACAAAAGTGAAAAGTTGTGTACTGGAGGAGCTCCCTCAATAAGGCATATTCGGTCCATTTGATGCACCCCACTTAATGTTTGAGTTCACACTAGGATCCTGAAAGCCCGACAGCGTAGGAGTGTTTTGGCAGGGAAGCCGACTGACTGCTGAGAATGCTTCATACGATTCGATGGAACGAACATCACACACTCGTCATGCAGAACGTGAGACAACGTTCAGGACATCCGAACACTTTATGCAGAAGCTCCAATTGACCACAGTTCGAGATGCAGCTGTTTGTTTCCATGGGCATCAGCGGATTGTTTGGCCAAGAAGCACCAGGAAATGCAAAGTTTCAAAGCTTATGCGACCTGCAGAAATGATGATTTAAATGGCAAAGTTGGAAACCACCGACTCAGTCAGACAGGCCAGTCACCAGTCAAGCCGATCAGTGAGTGGCAACGTTTGCACGTGGCTACTGATTAACTTAAGTCAGTGCTGAATGCACTTTATCAAGTCAATCATTACAATTCATTTATCGTGAGTATCAATTAGTGGCACAGCCTTGGCAACACAGTGCAATATCAGCGCTGAACATACTGTTGGTTCTAAAGAAACCCATCCCTGTGTCTTGACTGGACTCTGGCACAGCGCATTGAACTGGCGATAAAACGCCAGCAGGGTTGCCACACAGCGTCCACCGTCCCCGTCCCTGCCTCCGTCGGACAAGGGACGCTGAACTCGATGCGACACTTGGTGCCACTGCACAATATAAGTATTACGTTGTGGCAAGTCAACAAAAAAGAGTGGGAAAGCAAGAAAGAGCTGTGACGTGAGCAGTGAGTGACCGACTGAAAAGCGTTGACCACACCTTTGTCTTGTTCTTCCCCCGAATTGATCTGAACAACACAAAGGGGGGGATCGAAGAGAGAAAGCAAACTGCAGGGATGAGTTGGCATCAGACAGCCTCTAATTCCAACAAGAACAGACTTTATGTTGGCAGAAGTGAGGCCAGGACTTGGTCCTCCTCGGCTTTTTCGCCGCCCTGGCCGTCGTCACCGCGTCCGCGTGAGTGACGTGAGCAGTTCCAACATCTCGCCAGTTAAAAGTGTGGGCGAGAGAAAGTTCAATTTTGGGGAGGTGATTGCCATGGTTTGCTTACCACGCGCGCGTTTGAAAAATGCTATCCTGTCGAGAAGAAATTGGCCAGCTTCACACAGCCAAACTACGCCCTGGCATGAAAAGGGGGTTGCTTCGAGAACCGTCTTAAAGTTTGCGCTTGAAAAACAACAACCACTTTCGCTTATGGGCGAGCCTCGAGCTGCCTTCGAGCTTCCCGGCCTCGTGCTGTTGTTGCCGTGGCTCGTGCTGCTGCTGCCCTACTCGCCCCCCCCTCCCCGGACCCCCCTAGACCCCCCCCTCAATCCCTACCCCTTTTTCTTTCTGCTTATTTTCCGCTCCGTTAGTCGTTACTATGAGTACTACAAGCTGGAGAAGAGAGGCCTTTGAGGCTCACGACTCGGTCGGACAAAGTGGCATAAGCGGAAAAAGTATCGAGGTTGTAACTAAGGGATTTATTGTTATTATCATTATTGCTGTAAAGTAATTACTCCAGTCGGCCTATGCTTTAAGCTGCCTCACTCACTTTAACCAAGCTCGTCTACTGCAAGTTCACAGTGTTGCAGTGCGAGAGAAGCCTTTAGTTTGGTCGAGCTTGGCTGCCGGCTACTCACATCTTCGTCTTGGTGGCTGCTCAATCCTTCTCATCATCAGTCTTTTCTTCGAATCCTGCAAGTGGCTCCAACAACATCTAATGCATGCATTAGGCTGGCTCCAAACTCTTGGCTCCTGCTGTTAGGACGTTGACTACGTACGTTGTTGTAATGCTGGAATCGATGTTGGCTGCGAGAGAACAAGAAACTACGGGTTTGCACTGCACCGAGCTTCTGCCAGCTGGTGGAATTACACTTTTACAGGGTGTCCGTGATTTAGCGGGTGAGACGATGGCATAAATCGGTTTAAAAGTTCGATTGGAATGTTTGTGTACACCATCTAAACAGAAGTCGTCGACCTTTTTTTTCGGTTGCCAAGCCCATGTTTGTCGTCCACGAGACTCCCAAGGTCAAGTCAGTGAACAAAACATGTCCCACTGCAGTAGGTCCACTTTCCAGAGCTGTGACAAACAGTCCAGTGGGTCTCCTGCCCGTGCGCAGGAGTGTCAAGTTGACAGAAGCTAAATCAACTTGTCGAGTGCTGCTGCTCACACACAATTAGCTTTCATGGTCTGTCGGCCAGTACATGAAGTACGTGTGTGTCGTGTTGCCCCGGTAGAGGTAGTTTGCGGTGGTGCCAAAAGACGCATCTCTGGCACCGTCTGATCTCAGCCTCTTGCTTTGCAGATTCGCACGCACTCGCGATTTCCATGTATGAGGAAGTCACACACGAGGCTCTAAGGACCGTCGGTATTGAGGGCGAGGGGATCGAGAAGGCAGGCGAAGACGTCGTCGGCTTGTTGTGACACGAGGCACTTGATGAATAAGAATGTCTCTGCGCACGCTTCAACTTATACGTACAGAGAAAGAAAGTCGGCCAAGTCCGGGGAGAAGGAATCAACCATGTTGTACATGAACACAAACAGAGAAACCAAGTGTGTAGCGGCAACCGAGGAGAAGAGAGAAGCCTCACAAGACTGACTCCGCGGTGAGTCAACATGGTGGAGCTGGACCTCAGTCAAGCTGGTGGACGACGAGGACAGGAGCTTCGGGGACGAGGACTCCCATGTCCTCGCCCTGACTCCATGGCCGCATTACCTGGGCTGGGCAGTCAAGCACAGCCCTCCCTTCACTTCATTTCACGCCAACGACCCGAGCTGTTACGGGCTGAGCCTCGTGCACGAGTTCGAGGCTTCGTGCTGAATGGACTCCTGTCCGCGTCTCACCAGAGATCACGCGGACAGTGACGATCTCGGCTCCGCCGCTCACCTTGCAGTGCACGTGGCAGCAGCCCAGACAGACGTGGAGGCTGTTGAGGACGTCACCTGTTCATGCTGCAGCTGCTGCTACGCTTCGGCGAGATCCCGGGAGGTCATTTTGTCTGCACAAACAGTGCTAAAATCTCCCTGGGTGGTGGAGGAGACCTGATTTCACGGGTTATGTTACAACTGCCAAAGCACGCTATAAAGCTGCCAGTCTAAACGACCTCATTTTCATCACGTCTTTTCGCATCCATTTCGGGTCCGGCGTCCGGTGCGCTCAAACGCCGTCCGGGTCGGTGGGTCCCGTCAATCCTTGACGCAACCGTGGATGGTGCAGGAAATAAAATCTTGATAAGGATTTACAGTACTTGCATGTTGCAAGGCTGATCTGCTCCGCTATGAATAAATTTTCAGCTCTCAAGCTTACAAGAGACGTCATAAGACTTTGCAGCCATCATTTATTGATAGCAATCTTATTGCTGTTGGTGTTTCTGCACTGTAGCAGCTCCCTCTTGTGCGGTGCGCATAATCTGGCGATGGAGGCTCTGCTTTCCCTAATGTCCTTTCCTGCTTTTAATTATTGTCGTAAACTCTGCCCCCCCCCCTCCTTGGTCTTGTCCTCCATTCCAGCTCTCACCTCTCAGGTAGGTTGAGGCTGTCTAGCTCAGCCTGAGGCCCGGAGAAGAGGGAAATATGTTAATTTCTCCTAAGCATGATAGCATGATTTAAGTACGCTCACCTACACAGTTGCTGCGCTAAGGGGGCAGCCTCACGATCTCATTCATAGATTGACAACCGCTGGTTGTCAGACATTTCAATTCGTGTAACAGTTGTGTAGATTGTTGTGAGGCTGCCGTGCCGATTGGCAGGCCCGGATCACGACGCAGACAACGCCCCGACCTCCCCCGGGGTTCAACCCCGAGCATCGACGTCAGAGGAGTCGATTTTCAGTGAGGTGAACGGTACTTCTCGCAACGTGTGTGCCGGAGAGGGGGAGAGACCCTTAGAGGGGGAGCTGGTATCTTACATATACTGCTGGGGCAGGTCAATAAAGGGTTGCTATATGAAAGTGTAATGCGACTTTATGCCTACAAACGGGATCCCATCCTTGGGGCAGGGATTACTTTGCTAAATCCTGAGGTAGGGTTACTACACTGCACAGACCCGGGTTGTACAGGTACAGTATGAGCCCCAAAGGAAGCCCCCCTATCAAGAATGGCCCCCTGCTACAATCCCAGAGAGTTTGGAAGGAACCATGCACTGCATAACATCATTCATGTATGTACACGTGCTCTGGTACAAATGGGGTGGGTTTGAGTGTCACAAATCCGATATTCTGACTCAACAGTCGGAATTCCATGTTGTGACTCCAGGTAAGACTTGGACTTGGGCAACAACCCAACAAAGCACGACAGCACTTGTATTCCTACATACACAAACATGCACTCGAAGTACAGAAGACGTCCTCCGACCGGGAGGAATGAAAGGGGTATTCCACGGGGAATGAGGGAGGCAAAATTATTGTTTATCGCTGCAAACTTCTTCTTCTACTTCTTACTTCTCCCCCCCCCCCCCCCTGCGACTTTTGCCATAGTGACTTTTTTTCTGTCTACCGCCCTATTTTGGGGAGGAGGAAGAAAGTCAGGGTCGTCGATATGCAAATTATGGCTCCAAACTACACGTACGCACGATTGTTTTTGACAAAGGCTTCTAAGGGTAGAGAGAGAACAGGAAATCAGAGGGCAACAGCGCTATTAATAGCATTGAGGAGCAGAGATTTTTTTGCTTTCTCTTTGCTTTTATTGCCACAAGGTTTAGCTCCATTTATAACAACGTGTAATTACTCTGGGTCCCTCGTGCTGGCGACCATAAAGCTTTAACATAATGCATGAAGTGCGGGCCTTCTTGCTGTGCCTATGGGACAACATTGACCCGGGCAGACACGTGGCACAGGGTGGCCCAGCTGACACGCCCGTCGGCTTTTCCACGACGTAGCCACACCCGGTGTCCAGCTCGTCCCGGGTTCTTCCGTGGGTCCCACGGAATTTGGGGGACAACACATCGTCCAGGCGGAGCCAGTGAGCGAGAGGACGTCTGGGCCACCCTGTGCGCAGTCTCCGCGAGACATTTGCTCAGCTTGGCCCATATCAGACGATCATGGACAAGACCAGGAAACATCGCCGATGAAATGGGAATAACCGCAGGCATCTCTGTTGTCGGCTTTTTGGCAGTTTTTGGCCTTTGCTCGCGTGCAGAGGAAGGAAGGCCTTTCTTTCTCTAATCTTTTACTCCTGCATAGAGCAGAGTAAAAAAAAGGGTTAATTTCCGACTACAAGCTAATCGTAGATTCATGGACTTTCTTTCTCTCACGAAAATGTCTGAGGAGTGCACGAGGGTCAGCAAGATTGGGAGCTTCTGTTTGTGTCGCATCTGAAGAAAGCATTTGAAGTAGTGAGCTCATCTCCAGAGCAGCCACAGAGTGAACATGCTAAGGTGAAGCCCCTGCAAGACACAGAGAATGAGGTCAGACCGAGAAGAAGCCGCCATCAATGCTTTGTCCTTGCTCGTGCTTATCTGCACAGACAAACGTCAGCTTTTTCTTGCCACATTTAGGGAAAAATTGTTCAGATGAAACAATATTGGAGCACTTTTTACCTCTGTCCGAGTCAAGGAGGAAAAAACTCTCATCAAAGATGGGATTGTCCAATATTGACTGTTGTGTCGAGGTCATTCTTCTGAAGCACAGTTGAAAGTCTTGGAGGTGCAACAAGTTCTCAATTGTCACAGGCCTTTCCTTTTAGGCCTGTATTCAAGCATCAGGGCCAATCCTGACAGACAACAGAACAATGTGCATTTGGACGAAGACTTTGGTTGAAATATGTATGATTGTGGGAGGGGGGGGGAGGCCGCAACACCAACTTTGTTGGACATCTTGCCCGACCACCAGTACAAACGTGTACTTCTTGACGCTGACAGACAAGTGGTGTCCGGACACTTCATCTCCGGAAGTGTCACTTTTTTGAGCAGTCCCCCTTTTTCCATGCAAGCAACAGATCTGAGCTGCTGAAAGAGTCAACTTTATTCAGACAGGAGCAGGGTGAGCGGAAGCAGGATGAGCGGAAGCAGCCTCAGCTGCAGCCTCAGCTGCAGCCTCAGCAGCACTGGCTGAACGAGATGTCTGAGGCCAAATTGCGCAGCAGCAGCTCCAAGTCTATTTGCTTTTAATCGACACGCTTAAGACCTTGTTGACGCAGAGAGACGCAGCCTGATTGCTCGAGTCGGCGCGAGTCACATCTCTGCTTTCTGCTCGCTCTCGCTCTCTCCAGACTGCCAAACCAGGGTGGAGCTGGACGAGATGCAGCTGGCTGGCAATTCCGGCCTCGTCGTCGTCGTCGTCGTCGTCGTCGTCGTCGTCGTCGTCGTCCGCGTGTCCATCGAGGTCCCGCGCTTTATCTCTCCATGTAAAGTTTAGTGTGTGGCCTTCAGATATCAGATCACGGCAGGATCGATATTGCGTAGCCAAAAAAAGGTGGCGAAGCCAAGTCCAAGGGGGCTTTTACCTCCCCCCCTTTTCTTTAGCACTTTGAAGCAGAGACAAGATAGCAGACGGAAAGGGGGAAAAAGGGGTAAGATGAATGTGCGTAACTGTTTCCTTCCTTCCTTCTCGATTGGAGAGAGAGAGAAAAAAAGGCCGGCTTTTTTGTCCAGCTTTAAGTGATAGAAAGCAATGTTCTTCGGTGAAAGGGAAAAAGGCAAAACGTCCTTATCATCTGTACACGCACTGTGTCTGTGTTCACGCCGGCGTCGGCGCCCGCGCCGGCGCTGGCGTTAGGTAACTTGGCCGAAAGAAACTTTCTGCGGTTTATCAGGGGCCAACTTATGAAGCACATATTGGATTCAGTGGAGGAGAAAGTGGTATCTCTTTTTCTGCAATGGCCATTGGTGGGTGAGGAGAGTCCAGAAGTGGTCACGAATGACGCGATCACAGCCAGGATGGACTCGACATCGCCAGACATCAATGTTTCATGAGCGATGACTTGGCTTGAGAAGTGTGCAATAATAATGAAGCATTGACGAGGATAGCAGAAAATATCAACATATCGGCCTTCAATCAGCGACTCCTGAAGGTCATGTATCAAGAAGTGGTTGACAGAATCTGCCCAAGTACTGACACGACCGTCCGGAAAAGTGCCGACACCCCCAGGCCTGATGACGTGCGGGACAGTCGGAGTCATGTTCATTGGCATCCATACATGTGTCCACTCTGTGAGTCTTTCCGGGACACCGGAACTTTCCGGAAAGGATTGGTGACAGCTTCGCTTTCTGCTCGCTGTCCGCTCAAGGAGTCACTGGAGCGAGAAAAGAGGACAAGAGAGGCGCCAAACGTTGCCATGTACACACGTTGTTGGACCTGCTGCGGTCGTCACCGGGCAGAAAAGCCGAATCCTTTGAATGGTGGCCCTGATGGTGGAACTGCACGGACGTCGCCGCCACCGTCATGTCTCATCTGGAGAGCCGCTTTGCAGCCACCCTCAGCTCGGGCTCGCAGTCTTGGTCCAACTTGGTCATCCAAGTAGTTCAACTTCGGCTTGAGGGTCTATTTGTCCTGTGTCTGGTAGAGTAGACAGCATCTTCTCATTGCTTGATGATGGGGCAGTTCAGGCTTGCCACGAAGCTAAGACATGTGATTGCTCCCACTCAGCGTTGCCATGAGGCAGAGTCTCCAAATGGAGTCATGTTGGGCCTTTGGAGGGGCGGCAGCAGGTGAACGAGCAGCGACTGTTGTGCTGTGTTGTGCTGCTGTGCTGTGTTCTACACGAGGCTCCCACTTCTTTCTTGTCTGACGACATTTATTGAAAAATGGGGTTTTGACAGGATGGAGTTTGGGGTTCTAGAGGATCAGGAGAAGAGTGGACAAGGACTGACAACCAGGGAACGGCCAGCTAGCAGAAATTGACAGAAAGAGGAAGCGCTCGAGGTGAAATCGCGGTCCGGCGGCGGGGAGGGGGGAGTCTTATGGGGGGAGGAGGGGGGGTTGAGGATATGTCCCCCCCTCACGTATGAAACTCTCACGCATTACTCATCCGCGACGTATCTGGCTCCAACTGAGTAAGAGTGGCGTCTAGGAGGGGGGGAAGGGGTTCCTCACCCTCATTCCCCCCTTGTTGTCACGTGCGAAAGGATCCCTTTTCTTTGTGCTCAGACAGACTCGAAATGTGACAACATATTGAGCTCATCTTCCTCTTCCTGTGGATAAAAAGGGGGGGGGGCAGCCAAAAGGGGTAAAAACCGAGTTCTCTTGTCCCCATATTGAAGCAGTCGTGCAGTAGTTAGAGTAAAATGAGGACTCGAAAAAGGACTCTGAGCATCCACATGAACTCAGCGGTGCAATCAACATGGCAAAAGAGTTTCGAAGCCAACATGTGCAACAATGGACCACATATGTGTACACACGTCTGCGCTATCTGTATACGTTCGTTGGCTTTTTTGCCAGCAAACTCCACTCTGCTGCCAACCACACTGTGTAGTATTGAAACAGCCTCTCTTTCTCCTTTTCGGGTCGATGCCACCTCCAGAATTTTTATTGTTGGCATTGGGGAAAGGATTGAATCGGGTGGGTACAGTACATAAGTGCGTGATGGCAGCTCTTCCTGCTGCTTTGCATGCCTTTATACAGTCTCTCCGGGCGGGCGGGCGGGCGGGCGTGCACCGTTGAGTGCATCCGTCGGGGCGTCGCAAACCAGAGGACAGACATGAAAGTCATGAAAGCTCCTGACGTCGATGGCGGCTCCCAAACTTGGTCTCAGTCAGCCAGAGGAAGCAGGAGAAGCCCAAGTTTATGCGCAGCCCCGTGATTTCCGGCTCTTTGAGTGAGTCTCGCCCGAATCCTTTTTTTCTTCGACGCCAATTTTCCTCCATTTTTCTCCCTCCGAAGCTTCTCTCTCGTAATCTATTTTTCGACGAGGAGGGAGAAGAGAGCGGAAAATCGAAGTCTTCTTCTCCATCGCAGACTTTTGGCTCGGGCTTATTAAGCTCGATGTCGCGACTTTGGTTTAGTTAAGAAATTTGCCTTCGGAGATATTCATTCTTTGCTTCTCGCACGTCCCCATTTTAACCCTTTCTTCCTGGCGAATCCGTTTGTGCGGCTCTTGAGTATCGTCGTGACTGCGCCGAATCAATCTGGAGGAGCCGGATATGACGCCATTTTTTCATCTTCAGAGAGCTGCCATAAAGAAAGAAAGGTTTTTTCTTCCCCCTCCCCACCTTCCTCGGTGCGTACGTAGTGTGTTTTGGACGTACAGGGTGGCCAGGAACGCCCTCAGTCATGTCTCGGGGCCTGTCAGGGTAACCCTGGAGACCCCGAGGATTCCGTCGGATCTCCGGAGAAGTCTGCTCAACGCTTATGCTGCAAAATCTGATGCCCCCATGCAAAATCGTCTGTGTACGCACTTGGAAAGAGCTTGTGAAGAACCAAACTCCCTGGGGTGGTTCTAAATCCTCTCCAGGACAGACACCCTGTACTTCCTACGGGGTGTCTCAACAAAGCCACCGCTGTTGCGTGCTAATTTTCTCAACTGCGGATTGGCATTCAGTGTGTCATTTGCTGCTCGCGCATCCAACTTTCATGACGTGAGACAGAGAAGAAAACAACTGATGTGCGATTTTTTTGCGCGTCATGCAATAGTCATTAAAGGATAATGCAAAGCATTGTTCGGCCTCAGCCCAGCTGGCCTCAGGTGTCTTCCCCGTCGCCCGCGTGCGCGACGTCCGAGGCCTTTGAAGCGCTGCAGGTGTGGGTGTCAATCTACCTGTGGGCAATTTGGGCGCCGCAAGGTGAAACAAATCAGCCTCATTAGCCCTAGAACCCACTCACTTCGCGTAATCGCTGTTGTGGGAAAAACCCGGCCTGACAGAAAAGAAAGACAGATGGGGCTGCCCAAAAGCGGTTCTCGCGCCCACCCACGAAAATGAGCCCCCCCAAAAAATTGAGCGTGCGAGGCTTCCTTAAATAAATTGCTCCTCCAGCCCCAACCCTTGGGGGCTGCGACCAAAGAAAGCCAGTTACTCTCTTCTGCGCCACGTAGTGATTATGAGCAGTGCATGGTCCATAAGTAAGCTTGATTGCGTGCAATTACCGCACTATTATGCATACACTGCAGTGCATAATTTCCTACACACCGGCCTTTTTTGGTGGCGCTTGTGCAGAAAATTGTCGGCTATTACGGCAGTTGCCAAAGGGTCTTTTCCCTCCCGTCCTAGGGTGTCTGTTTTCACTTAGCTGCTGATATCTGGGGAAAGTCATCATCAATCTTTTCCGCCGAAAGCGTTGCTTGCCTTGGAAAGTCTGGGAAAGGTTGGACCAGTGGAGCCAGCGACCAACACTTATGGTCAACAAGTCATCATCGGTGGTGACATCGCTGACGTGCATGCGATGCAGCTCAGCCTTGGACAGCCAAAGAGGTCATCATCCTCACTTAGTCACGGTTGCAAATGGGATGAGGCTGCCAGACGTGTCAACCCTTTGCCGACCGTGGGGGGCGAGGCCGTCGACCTGGGGTGGTCGCTGAAGGAGAGCCCGATCAAGCAGATCAACTTCATGGCCAGTCTGTCATTTCAGGCCTGTCACTTCAGGCCTGCCATTTCAGGCCTGCCATTTCAGCCCTGCCATTTCAGGCCTGCCATTTCAGGCCGCTCTCGGGCCGGGCTCGATGCAGCCCCAAGAGGAGTCCGAGGCATTGGAAAAGGCAGCCATAATCGTAATAGGTTCTGCCCGACCAAGAACTGCAGTCGAGAGGACGAAGGAGGCTCTTTTGCTCCCTCATCTGGAGAAGCCACCAAATTTGACAGCCTCATGAGATATTTCAGTGCTTCCTTTTTTGGACCTTCCCATGGCCATGGGCAGACACGGAGAACGTGTGATGCACAGCAGTACGGGGATCCAAAATGTAGCGGACTTTTTTTCGGTGCACCCTGTAGATGGGTCTTTTTTTGGCCCGGAGTGCAACTCGGGATGTGGTAGCAGATCCAGAGCTGGCAGTTCCAGCGCAAACTGAGCTCCCAACGTTGCCACCTCCGAGGCCCGAGAAGCCAATATCAGCATCAATGACGTCAACCATTCGGGACATTTTCTCAGTAGAGAAGATTTTTCGTTTGTTGGGCAAATTTTCGACTTTACCGTTATGGCGCCTTCACCGAATGGAGCAGCTTTTTTTAAAAAAGAAAATTTTTTTCATTTCTATGTTACTTCTGAACCTTCAAATATAAACTTTTCCCCTCGAGCGTCGCTGTCACGCGCCAAACAGCCTCGTTGTCCTCCAGTGATCGGTTATAAGAGCAAAGGCTGCATTTTCAGAAGCTAAATTCTTTCATTTCTAACGGACTTTTTTCCTCCTCGATTAATGAAAAATAAATGAGGGAAATTAATTGCTACCCTGACTCGCCTCACAGCCCTGGCATGAAAATTGCACTGCAATTTTACTCTGAAGTCTCTGGCCTGGAAAAGCTCGCTGAACAATACTTGAATTTGATGCCTTCTTCCGACACCTTGCTGCAGTTCGTAGGTGCTGGGCCCACCTGGGGGGGGGCGAGTGTGAGGCCCCAGGCAGCCAGGCCCACAGGCCTGCCGTGTTTCGATACTTTTGCTGCGCAGAGATGGAGGGAACCCAAAGAAAATGACGACTGGCGAGGAAAGTTCGTCTGTCAATTGAAGCAGCATCAAACGTTGCTTTCAACAACTTCTCCAATGCTTCCTTATGTGACTGCCTCAGTAGTGCAGAGTTTCGTTATTAGTCCCTTGTGTACTTGTTACACGCTTAATTCAGTTCAGCACCTAGGTGTCTGCTGCCCGCCACGGAGGGGTTGGCCGACTTGGCCAGCTTCAATTCTTGTGCCAGCCTCCCCTCAGGCCTACCTAGCTCATGGATGTCGCTTCCCTGGTAGTCGGAGTCGCTGATTTACCGTGCAACACTTGGTGTACGGCACTGACCAGCATCTTGGACTGGTGCCTCTGACAGTGTTGCCACCACGTGTCATTATTCAGGCCCAAACTTTTTAAACTCTTTGGCACGATGCTGCTTTGGCACTACTAAGTGCTGTTTTGGCATATTTTGTGATTGGCGCAGTTAGAAAGCGGCGTGCATAATGAGCAAATTAGGTTAGACTAGCGAATCGGGCACATTTTTTTGGCACATTTTGCTGGTCACAGACACAAATTCATCACATGATGAATTTGTTGCTATGCAGTGTTTGAAGCAACGTCCCGAATCTTCACAGCTGATGCATCGAGTCTGCCAAAAGTCGTGTTCAACTTTTTCTTTGCAACCTCGATTCCCAGAGTTGTTCAATAGTTTTTCCCAGATTATTATTCCTAGGGATGGTTCTCGATACCCGAGTTTTTCCGATTTTTTTCTGACTTTGCCTTTTGGGACCAGACTGACTTTTACGTGATCTCAGATCTTTCTCGTCTCACTGATGTTCGTGATGGATTGACGAATTTTACGTGGATTTGGGAGACACCAAAAAGATCCCCTTGAAGTGAAAACCGAAAATTGTGATCCCTACTAATCCAGTGGATGAAGCCTCGGTCTCAACGTCGTTGTCAGCGGAATGCGCTTGCACTCCCAGGTTTGCCACTTTGTCCCTCCACCTGAGGGACGCCGTCTGCCTGGCAGCCCTGAACCCCGTGGCTCCTAAGACCCGGGACAGCCCCGAGTGGAGCCGCCGCTCCCGAGGAACTTACCGGAGGACATGAGCAGACTGGATGCGGCCAGGAAGTAGACGTTTGCCGTCGTCATTGGTGCTGTCGTCGATGCTTCAAGGTGGAGTCAGCTCGGGGCCCCCCAGTGGAAATGGGGTCATGCACACTCGCATATGCAGATTGGAAAGTCAAACAAAAACACTTTTCTCTGTTGACGCGCGTATTTCGCTGTCAGTCGACGACGACGCACGGAAAAACTAGGGATAGAAGAGGTTTGGGGGCCTCTTTTGAGGACGGCGAAGAGCCAGAGCGAGCGAGCGAGCGCCGGAGGACGATCTTGAGGTCGTCCAACGGCCAACTGCGGCGCGAAAGCCCGTTGGACGTGGAACTCGCCCGCTCCATCGCTCTTCGTCGGGCGATTGAACGGGAGGAGAGAGCGGTAGTTGGAATGGCAGGGATTCCTACACAATTTCTTTGCTTTAAGCCCATTTAAGCTACAGGTTGGACAAAAAAAGGGCCGTGGTGGTGAGCTGCGGCCGTGGACTGGTCGAGAAATCTGGCCGCCCTGTGTGGAGTTGCGTCGTCCAGATAGAATTGGGTCGTCTTTTGGGGAATTGTGACACCCTGTATTGTCCTCGTCTCTTCACGTTGGCCGTCGGTCGGCCATTATCGAAACGACCAAGTTCAGAGTGGCCACACCGAGCATTTGCTGCAACATTTGCGATCAAAATTCTACTCTGGCCACTCTTCATACACCAGTGATAGTCATAATAATACAGTCGAATGCGCCAGCTTCTCCAGGACAAACTGTATTGACACAGTGGAAGCCGCTTAAGACGCCACTTCAGCCGCCTCCTGAGGCTGACTCTGAAACCTGCTTCTACTGTAATGCGAACTTTTCAAAATCTGACCTGGCGAAATAAACCTAGGGCGAATTTCCCGCAAAATCATTTACGAGAAGCCTCACATCTGCCGTACGAAGAAGAGAAGTGTGCAAAACCTCTCTCAAGCCCACTGACACGATGTGGTGTATGTTACATACACAGTATGCACATGTAGGTATCGCATACAGTATGCATACGTATGCATTACATGCAGTGTGCGTATGTAACACACAGAGTGTCACATACAGTGGGTAGCGCATGCGCAGTGATAGTGTATGCAAAACAGTGACATGCGAGGAAAGTTGGTCGTGGCTTCCTCTCACGTCACTGCTGCACATCGTACGAGGCCGGCCGAGGTCAAGAGACTTAAGTGGAGGTCCGCAGCATGTCCGGCCATGACGTCGTCATGCTGGTCTGGCGCTCGACCACCAGAGACGCCAGCAAAGCGAGGTGACGCCGTTTGATGCATTGTGGCAACGCTGTTGTCCCAAGTCAACGTCTATCCGGTCAGCGAGACGTGCTTGACCACGTTGGTGAAGACGCCGTCGTGCTCCACGTCGCAGTCCATCTCCAATAGAGGACTCCACTGCATCAGGAAAGTCTCCAAGATCCCCGCATGGACACTTTATGCCACTCCAGCACTGCAGAGCTTGTAATGGGTCAAATCATGCGCCATTGGGGTAGAAATTTGGCTGAAACTTCCTCTTCACTCACATCAGTCAGTTTGCCACAGCGCTCCAGACAGTAGAGGAAGCTGCGGGCAAACTTGTCTGGCAGCTCTTCCACTTCCCACCACTCAGGGCAGCCAATCCATGTACAGGTCACAGGGGCAGCAAATTTTACATTTTCCCCTCCTCGGCGATCAATTGCTTTGTCAGTCTTTTGTCGGGCACCGCAACTGTGGCAACGCTGACTGCGAGAGATGGAACCCGAGCACATATGGGTTTTGGTTGTGGCACCTGCAACATTTCAGGTAGAACCAACAGTTCCTCACCTTGAGAGGCGGGGTCAACAGGGCAAAGGAGAAGCACTTATGAGCATGTAGGAGGGACTTGATACCAGCTACTTGTGTCTTTCGTTCTAGACTATGATTAGCAATCATCCCCAAACTTGGCGTCCGTGTGTCCTCTGAGCTGTCTGTGTGTCCCCTGAGCTGTCTGTGTGTCCTCTGAGCTGTCTGTGTGTCCCCTGCGCTGTCTGTGCGATCGGCGCCCAAGAATCCTCTCCATTTCGCCATGCCCTGACAGAGCTTACGGGGGTTTTTCTTAGTCCTGAACCTGGATGGTCCGGAGCATCTGAACCCCCCCCCCCACCACCACCACCTCTGCATCCCGGTGTTACCAAATGGTTCAGTAAAAGTTCCAAGTGTTCCTCTCTCCTTCCTTCTCCCTGTCTTCCCCACTGGTTCAGAGCCTGGCAACCCTTTCAACAATTTTCTCTCTTCCCTCTCCTCTCCAGCATTGCCAAGTTGCATTGTTTTTTTGAAAATATTTGCACAAACTATTGGAGTGAAGAAACAAGTCGTATCTCCGACGTAAGAACGTGGCAACTCTTTCTCTGTCCTCTTCTCCTTCTGCCGCAATGAGTGTTTCTGCAATTTACTACAAACGTACTCATCCACTACATGCAACTTTTGACCTCAATTTTGGCCTCAAGACGGCCTCAGAGTCCATCTCCAAACCCCCAATCCCGCGGTCCCTAAAAGGTAGTATCTGCTGATCACGTGTGGGGACGAACGGTCCAGCAGAGGGAGCTCCAATCCTGAGACAGAGGCGCAGACAGACAGATGTAGCATTTCATAGATAGAGATAAATACTATGGACGAGGTGCGTCCGGATGGGCTTAACCCAGCGCTCCTCACTCGACACAAACCCAGCAGCAGTGCAATGTTGACTTATGCTTCAAGAGCAACTTGACAGCAGTTTTAGATCTACTTTAGCAAAGTTTCATTGTGATTTTAAAGTGTTAAGAAACTCTAGCTGAAGGTGCATTTTGAGTCATCGGTCCAAGTCCTGAGGCTGGATAATAACACTGGGCAAAAGTGGTGATTCCAAACCTCACTGAAGCAACTGCTTAAAATTGCTTCCAAAAGGTCAGCATTGGCAACTCTTTCATTCATCTCCTGAAAGAGCTACATAGAACTGATTAGAACCAAGGCTTGTGCAGAGCAGCTGATTCTCCTGCGTGGCTGGCAACCTTCTCATAGTTCATGGCAACCTGACTGAAGTCCTGAATCAGAGCACTGCAATATTGATGCACATTTTGTTCCATCTGCATCGAACTGACACATTCGTTGCCAAGACGTAGTCAAAAGCCGTATACGCACTAAATTCTGATCAATTGGTACGAAAACTTTTAGAAAAATCGTGTGTGGATGTGCGTGTTACCGCACATTGAACTTCAAAACCAGTTCAGATTCATAGAGAGTGTATAAGTGGTGCAGATAAAGACTGTGCGATTCATCGGGTCGACCTCGAAGATCGCCATGCAAGATATCAAGTATCGCAATATCTACAGAAGTACGTCACAAACACATCGCGACCACCCGGTTTTGCTCTGGTTCAAGACTAGACCAAAATGTGATCTAACTCGCTCAGACTGCGCGCTTGGTGCTGAGGCCGACATTGAGGTCAGTCAAGGCAACTGCTCCAATTTTGACTATCGACCTTTCAATTTGTGCAAATTTTGCTTCCAAGTAATAATGCAACAGATGCTCGTTCTTGCGGTGTCCTGCAAACTTTGGACAAAACATTGGCGATGAAATGACTGCTTGGAACATTCTTAGTGACTACACAGGATATACAGTGTTATTCAAAAGGTCAAGTCGTTGTAACGGCTACAAAGAAGATTTGAGGAGCATTTGAAAGGGCAAAGTCACGATGTCTTGTCTACTTTTGGGGATTTTTGCTGTGACATCATTTTCCCGCGCAAAATTCAAATTGTTTCTCCCCAAAATGGCAACTAGAACTTGAGAACTGCTAAAATATTGTTGCTAAAATGTCCACAAGCATACAGAAGTGGGTTTTTACTACAACAAAATACGACCCTCTTAAATTGTTACCGTGATGTTCGGACCATGGGACGTAAAGTCAACGAATGGGTCTATTTTCATACAAATGGATTATGTCGGGTTATAAAGCAAAACCAAACCTTGTTGACCTCATTCACAATCACTCTTGATATCGTTCAGTTGTCACACATAAACTGCACATAAACTGAAAGTCGGAAAGTCAGAAAGCCACAACCAGAATGCATAGATGAGACCCACTGGACTCAAAGGCGTTATGCTCATTTTTGAGGAAATGAATGATTGCAAGTGCGCCCTTTAGTCCGAAAAGTGCAGTACACAAGCGCTTAGTCAGATCCCAAACATCTGAGATCACGAAAACAGCCATTTTAAGAATTTGTGGAAAGTGAAAATAAAAAAGGCCACAATACACAGCTAACACATTCTGATCTTGCCCTTTCTAATACAGCTCGAATTCCCTTTTTAGCCCGAGTCAACTTTCGAAACACACTGTATTTGGAAGATTCTCCAGCCATTTGCATTGACTTAACTTGGAGAAAACAGTGAAAAAGAACAACTTAAGGTTCTACTGTTATTTTGAAGTTTTCACAGAAAAACTGCTTCATCTCTGCAGTGTGCTCAGTTTTCTCCCTCTTCCGAAAGTGAAGCCTCAAAAGATGTTTCCTTTTCATTCTGCGATCCTTCGCTGTTTAGCAGTTTGTATAACATATCATACGTTGTCCATGACATAATATATCATATACATGACATGTGACATGACTAAACTAACAGTACACTTAGTAGTTACCATAATGCATGTTTCTCTGCGTCTGTAACCCCGAGAACATGACTGCGTGCGGTGCAGTGCGGCATGGCGTGCAGCACTGACTAAGACGTCGCTGGCAAATAAAAGAAAGGATTCGAATATCAAGAGCTACAAAAGTAGCATAAAAATCTGTTTCAAAAAATTTTCCAACAGGGCTATGGTTAATAAAAATGCTATAAAGAGTACATCAATCACACGTAGGATTTTTTTTTACTGGTTCTAGAAATCTCTCCACCATTTTTCGCAAATTCAAACAAAATTGTCTGACTTGTTTGATATCATTTTGTTGGTGCTGACAAAGAAATGCGTAGGAGTAAATATACTTTTGGACACCTCTGTAGCTGTTGCTGTGTGCGAGCAACGAGTCGAAACCACTCGTGATTGGCGGAAATCAGCACCTTTTCCTCCACGCATTTGAAGGGATGCGAGTGATTGACGTGCGGGACTTCCTTCGGGCCGGAAGTGAGCAGTGCGAAGGTGCCGCTTCCGGTCGCCGTCGCCTCGAACCCGAGACACAAGAGCGACGACGTCGAGTTCGTTGTCGCCGGCGAACTGAGCGAAGCGTGGACAGTGAACTCCGCTTAATACGTCTCACGTCAAGATGTCCAAATAGGCGGAGAACATCTGGAGCGGGAGAATTGCATTTGTCGAGTCCAGCAAGTGGCGTCTTTTTCGCACTCTTACTAAAAAGAAATTTGCCATTGCTCGCCAGCTTGACTGACGAGCGCCGCTTGAGGTTCCTCTTGTGGCTGTCAAGCAGCGCGACATCACTGTAATCCGGTAATTTGAGCCATTAACACATGAAGCAGAGAGTTTTTCTGTGTAAGTGCATCATTAGAACCCAGCCACTTTGACCTGCGCAGTGCTGACTCATGAATATTCTGCTACCTCTGGCACAGTGAACCCCCCGGGGTCGCTTGACCACGCGTGGTAGTCCCACTCCATGGCCCTACCCACCACGAGTACTTGAAATCTCAAAAGTTCTGTGCAGTGTGTGAGTTGTCCCAACTCCGGAATGCCTTGACTACTTGTGTCCCTATCGGACCCCAAGCACGGGGTCCCGTACACGGGAAGACCTCCTCGTAAGTTTGTGAACCTATCACAGTTAGACATGTTTGCCTCCGCCTTGACCTTGAGAGTCTCGTTGGCGGAGCTGAACTACCGGAGGATAGTCTGGTCTTGGCCAAGGTTGGCGTGATCGAAGGAGACTCCGCGTAACTGCTCAAGGCAGCTGCTGGAGACGACGGCGCGGAAGAGGGACACGAGCCACAGGGGAAGCGCCTCCACTGCACTCCGCGTAAGCCAGGGCAAGTGGTTGCGTCAGGGATTTCAGAGATTTGTCCAGCTTGCTTGCTCAGGTCACTGACTGAGCGTTTGTGGGACAATCTCTAGGCTTCACACTCGTGACAGGTCGTTGCTCTGCTCTGCCTGCAGCTTCAAGATGTCCACCAGGAAGCTTGGGTTGAGCTTCTTGGCAGATCGGTCAGCCCGAGAAAATCCTTCGTCGTCGTCGGTGAAATCACCAAGGCTGAAATAATAATCATTGGCAGAGTTGTGGTCTTCGGGAAATCCCCGTTATTATGGTGCTGGCAGCTCTGTCTTCACTACAGAACCAATTCGACGATAAATACACTTTCTGCTTCATAAATCCACTGGATGCTATCACCCTATACAGCCTGACTTGCGCACATTGAAGTAAGTCGGTCCCGATTCAGTGTATTTCGTTGCTCACCGCATTTGTGGACTCGTGAAGTAAAGATGCTTTTCCTACCTAACTGGACTCCTTGGTGGTTCTTGGTAACCTGGTCATAGAAGCAGCACCAGAGCAGATGTTGGAAGGCTCCCAATGCTTGTTTTAAGTGGTGGAAGCGATGAGGAATAGCGCACATTTAGGCCAACTTGACAATTGACGACAACCGACTCAGTCATTGCAATTCAGCCGGTGTCAGCACAGTCGGAAACGTTCTCAAAATGCAACTTGCACAGAAAAACCAGCCTATTTTTCATCATTTTTGAGAAAGAATCGAGTCGAGTTTGGGTCAGGTCCTGGCTTACATGAAGATGATGCTAAGTAGTTGGAATCTGAATGGCTGAAAGTAACGTCCTGGTTGACCTTTCTTTAAACTCATGCCAATGTCTTGGGCTGGAAATGAACGCAAAGTGAACTGCTCACTTCATACTGCTGGAAGGCATGACCCACTGTGATCCAAATACTGAGTTGTGCTATTTTGAAATTTCACCTGGTGCATCCAAGACACGAAGTCAAATCAATGAGTACAAGCTTGTTCGCATGAGCAAGCAAAAGTTATGCAGTACAGGGCAACTGCTCAAATGAAGAAGCAAGGGCAATTGACAGAAATAAACTGGGGAAATTAATGATTTAAATACTGATAAAGGGTCATTTCTTGTCACTTCTACCATATCGGACACTTGTTTTGGAACGGACGGAGTAACTATTATATAGTCATCTTTGGGTCGTAGAGCTCAAGTCAGAAAGAGGGAGACGTTTGATGCGATGCTGACTCCAGTCAGTGGCGCCATCTGTAGTGCTCAAAGGCAAAGTGTGGACTAGGGCAGCCAAGAGAAGGTACGAGTACCAGAGAACTATTCTTGACTGCAACAATGCTACTTCTTCAAATGCATCCAAGACAGAAGCAAACTTGAAAGTGGCTATTTTACACTCCCTTAGGTGGTTTTGAAATGAGATCAGCCAAATTGTTTAGTTTGTTGATATAACATGCAAAGTGTTTTGCTTTTTAAAGAACAGGCTTGATGCTGCATGTCTCAATTTCACATGGAAAGTCAATTTTCATCGTGTGTAGGCAACTTTCCCCGCATACTTAACTTACACGTACAACAGTTTCTGTGCTGTCACTCATACTCTCGGGATGGATTTACACTTTAGGTGTGGTCCTATGTAGTAGATTTGAATTTCCCGCCAAAACATGTGGAAGGTTCTTGCTAGCAATCATTTTTACAACAAAGTGTCTCGAGAGGAAGAGTCTCGTCTACCAAGACCCATGAAGGGGGTCCATGAAGTGATCCTCCAAAATGCAGTCCTTGAAGGAAGATTGACTGGACCTGATGTGTTGTGGTTGCACCTAGAGGATTGATGCCCATAATTATCTCCAGCACATGCTGAAGTTCCAGTGAATCTTGGCCAATAGCATAGCCCAACAGAGCTGTAGCCCAAGAGTCATCAAGCATGAAGATTTCACGTGGCACTAGCAAGGCCCCGCAGTACCTGGACTGCTATTCATTTCCTTACTCACAGTTTGTTGCCTGCTTTTCTGTTTGGTCATACTACTGAAGATGAGATTTCTTGTTCACAACAAAGGTGCTTTCACACTCCTTCCACTGGCTCAGGTAGGGCATTCCACATTTTGCTGCACCCTAGACCCTTAATCTTCCCCAGTCACCAGGTTGTAATCCCCTGGATTATGGGATCAGCGGGCATTCTTAAGGAAAGAGCCTGTTGTGCATGGACAGAACGTACAACTCACCGAGGTCCTTGTTGACATTGTACACATTCAAAAGTTGGCAAAGGTGCGGAAAACGTTGGCAAACGTTGGATTTGAGACAGTGAGCTGAGGTGAAATATTCATACTGACCTGACCAGGCCTGACGTAGGTTGTGATGAAAGTGAATGTTTAACTCGTCGCGTAAAATCAGCTAATAATAGCGTTTCCTGCACCTTTGCACAAAAGTTCTGACCAGGAATGAATAAAGTGCAAATAATTTTTGTGCAATTTATCCCCTTCTGTTCTGCCTTTAATTGCACTTCATTTGCACGGGTTTTGCTCTTTGAACTTTTCGCCGTCTTTGCTGGCTCCTTTGTCAGGTTTTCTTCGTTGTGACTGGCAAACTATTCCATTGCAACATGTGGCAACTTGTCCATGTTGTTTACAACATAGAGTTGACATGAAGCAAAAGCTCCAGACATCTTCCTACCTAACCCAGCCTGAAGAACCAGACTGGTACTCAGAACAGAAGAAGCATCTCCTGGTGGAAAATCAACTGCACAAAAATAGTCGCCCCACAATCCAGGGTCGCTGTGGTAACCCCAGAATATGTGGCAACAGCACTCATGCAACTCACAAGGACATTGGAGTGTTTAATCACTGTGGGTGACGTCATCTTATTTTCTGGGGTACTTAGAACATTGATTGGACTGGACAACCACTTATTTTAAGCAATGTTTATGTGGCGAGGCTTTGCAAATGACCGATCGTCCCTGAGCTGGGTCTGCAGACACTTCTTTTCATAGGCCATGGATAAGGGGGGGGGAGGGTTGAAGGTGATCTTGAGGCAATTCTGAGACCAAAATCGAGGTCCGGAGTTGCAATTGCTACAGAAGTAAATATTTTTTTCTCTCCTTATCTTTTCCTCCCCACTGAGGTCATAGATAGCTACAGCAGAATTGGATTCCCAATTTCCTATTGGAAATCAAGCTCGACAGCAGCTAACTACGGTGAGAAAAGGAAGTGCTGTGAGAGTTGTCTGGCTCTAAGACACTGCAAAGGAGAGGAAGAAGGAAGGGGAGAGAAATGGTTGCAACTGTACTAAACAACTTGGCAACACTGGAGAAGAGAAGTGGCCGAGGTGCTCCAGGCAATCCAGTTTTTCATTTTTGAACCAATTGACAATCTTAGAAGAAACAACTTGCCCGTTATATCATTGTGAAATAAGTGAGCTTGAGTGTGCATGCATTTCTGATATGCTACATACTGGCATGCTCGGGATCAATTTACAAGACACGCCAAGAAGCCAAGACACCCATTCTTTTATTGCTTTTTGTCAATTTCTTTGGGTCAAATGTTTTCCTAAACATCACCCCCTCTTCCTGCCAGTCAGTCTTGAAAAAATGCTTCACCAAGAGACACCTTGACTCATTACAGGTTGTTGAGTTTGACCTAACCTTCTTCCATCATATTGCAATATGTGATTTTTTGAGAGCTGTGACAATTGTCATGGAGACTAATATGTGATGACAAGTTTGTCTGAGAAAAGTGGTCCAGGTAGTGAGTGAATAACACCATGCCTTTTGCTTTATTACAGGCTCTAAGGTTTTGAAGAGACATTTTTGTACTTCCACCTTGCTTGAATTGTTGATGAGTGATCATCATGGTTGACTAAGACTTAATTTTGTGAAACATTGTGAGACCAACATTGTTAACCTATGCTGAGTAGCATGTGACTGTATGGGTGGTCAATCCATTAAATTGATGGTACTGTAACCTCTGACTGATGCAAATAGCATATAGATGAAGGAGTCCTTTGACCTGGACAGCATGGTAGCCTAGTGCAAATGTGCTGTAGACTGAGATGGAGACCAGAGGAAGACATGTATCAACTACATTCCTCTGGAAGCTATGCTCACACATACACTCCCCCCTGAGTGCTGGCTGGCTTCCCCTGCAAATGGTCAGCCGGCACCTAGGGTGGGCAAGCTATGACCTGCAGTGACTACTTCTTGTATGATCTACAGGGTAGGACCTGAGATGGTCATGGGCCTATGATTCACAGAGCAGAATTGGTGTAATGATGCTCACGTAGATATTGCTTGAAAGCTACAACAATACCAGCAGCATTGAGACTACTCCAGTTGTGCTCCCACTGTGGCATGCTTCAGTTGTTTAAGTGCATGCAGCAAAGCTCTCAGGTACAGCCACAAAGATAATGGATGAAGGTCTTATTTTGTGAGCTGATGACCAGTCACTTCCCAAACCCAGTCTGCTCCATTGAATTTTAAGTGTGTCCTCATTTACCAATACCAAATCTCTTACATATGGAGACATATGTACTTCTCTCTTGATCAACTAACGTGGGTGGGATAGGAATCTCATTGAAGACTGTATTCGTATTGTCAAAGACATAAGCCTTGTTTACTGGTGAAGCCATAGAGTCTAGGACTTCGTTCGGACTAAGTCTAACAACGCAAGAGGCCTCTACAGGGGCCTCCATGGGAAGATCCACATAAGGTTCAAAGTCTCCACTGCAAGCATCATACTCCCATGTTTTCAGTGGCAAAGAAATGTTGACGCCATCATCTGTCCTTTCTAGAATAATACCTGCACAGTGAATACACCATGTATGGGATGGGTGAACACAAATTATTTGGTAGCCCCCAATGAAAGCGCTGAATGTCCTTGCCCTACTCCAATTATCGTAGGTTCGATAGGGAGCAGCAGCTTGGCATGAGATAGTTGTGCTTGTCACTTCCACAAATGCTGTGCCAAATGACACAAACTGCAGCAAACTCTCATCACTGGATATCAGCAGTCTGCTAAATTCTACTGCATTGCCTGCAAGAAAAGGTCAGAAGAAGCAATACAGGCAGAGCCAAGGAACTGTGCAGAACTCCAAGCAATATGTTCCTTGATCACCCTAAGCATCACAAGAAATGCTGCAATGTGCACTGACCTACAGAAGGGCAGATTCCATTTTGCCAGCCCTCATCACCACATGTTGGAATGTCAGCTCTGATTGCTTGATTATGAGTTAAAAATTACACTTTCACAAGCTGAGTGGCACACTCTCAAAAATAATGGGTGTTTCAGATTGAAGCTCAGTTATTGGGCATACCTTCTTTTTGGCATATACAGGCATTTTAATCACAGCAATTTGAATCTGATAAGCCACAGTAGCCTGCAACTTTGATACCACAGTTCTCTTCCTCAGGATAGACTTGACCCCAAGGGTGGATAATGTCTGTCACTTTTGAGTGCAGAGCTGTTACTGTAATACTCATGACTACAAAACAAAGCTGTTAAATCCATGAAGCCTGGCATTAAATGGATAATCCTACCTGCCCTCCCCCCAAAGCTCGTAAACACCCACCCATGCATTAGTACCATTGTGGAGACAATGTCAAGACATCAAATGCAAAAAACAGTAAAATCATGTAGGATAAGTTAACTGTGACATTCACATTCACACCGCCTAGTTCATTCACATTTCTTGGCTCTGCCCATATAGCACCCTGTTCTCAGCATAACTAGACAACTTCCAGCCAGTCGACATTAGCATCAAAGCGCTTCTAGCAGTGATCAACATTTTCATTGTTATTGCTCCAGCCATTCATGTAATCACATGTTAGAGAAGCTGTCATGGTTTGAGATTAGGTTGAGAAATGTTTTTTTGGGTGTTGCCTTGTCACAAGCAGTGACACATTCTCTGAAATGCAATGGCGAAGATGGAAGTTTAATTCCATTACACACCTGCTTTTTGGCAGACAAAGGAATGTTGATCAGGAATGTTCAAGCCACCATCAAATCCAGTCACTGCAGCACAATTCTCTCCATAGAGACCAGATGGGTTATCAGGTTGACCCAGGAAGAACAGACAGCTTGGGACTTCAGAGCAATCACTTTAATATTCAAAGCTAGGAGAAAATGATGTTAGACACAAAAAAATGTTGTGATATTGAATGAGAAATGACACCTGCCCTCCTGAAAATCTTGAAGGCCCACCCAGACATCAGTGCTGTTGAAACAATGCAGGGAGTCTCAATGCAGAAAATAATATGATCTGCCCTGGGTCTTACCTTAGGGTGATCAAGGAACATATTGCTTGGAGTTCTGCACAGTTCCTTGGCTCTGCCTGTATTGCTTCTTCTGCTCTGCAAGACTGGAGGGCATCCAACCAGTTTACACCTTCCAAGAATACCTTGTAGCAGACACTTCCATCATTGGATGAGTCATCACCACATGGACAATCACCTGTCACAGTTTAAATTCATATTAAAAACTGCACTGGTTCGCAATTCTTCTTTACATGGCCACGAATAATGCACATCATCCAATATTTTTATGTGACAGTGTCTGTGTGAGGACGAAGAGTGAGCAGTGAATAAATGTGTAACTTTGGCTGCGTAGCTTTTTTGTGCCTGCTAAATTGTCAAACACAATGTTCATCATGCATTTGTACCTTGCCATGCAGGCAACATGAGAGGTGAAGTAAGGGAAACAGGAGTGCAACATCAACTTTTGTGGTTTCCATGCTAAATATGGCCAATGACTTACATCATGCAGCATTTGTACCTTGTGTTGCTTCTTGATATTCCAGGTGAAGAATTAGAAGCAACCAAGTGTGGCACTTTGGGTTGGGTGTAAAGATTGACAATTGTGGTGCTAGCTGATGTGTCGGGCCAATCTGCAACATGTCTGTGTCAGACTGGAGACCCCTCAACTATAGGGATCTCAATGCAGTCAGGACCTGGGTGGACGAATGTGTCCACTTCCTAAAATTCAGACCCCGATCCAATTTCCAAAAGTTTGCAAGAGTTATTTGTAGAAAAAATGGCGAAATCATTGATCTGACGAATTTCCTCGTAATGGACTTTCAATTCTCATTTTTTGATGGTCCCCCTGTAATATTTGCTGCATGGGAAATTTGGTCCCCAAGGTAGGCAGAAGAACGCAGAAGGTAGTCTAAAAATGCTGATGAAGAAGGAACCTGTGACAACCCAAACTGATTTGTGAAGAAAAAGCAATGAACAGCTGGAAATTCTGGCACAGCAAAGTCCGCTGAAAATTTAAAAAAGTGTTGAAAATGTATTGAAATTCTTTTCAATACAATACAATATTTTGAGCCCTTTTTCAATACAATATCCATATCAATACTTTAGCCAACAATACAGTATTGCAATACCTGTATTGCAATACTCTAAGACCCTGCATGGGCAGTATGGAGTGCGGTGATGGTGTTTGAAGGGTGCAGAGCATGAGACAGATTGACACAGATGGAGATTTTAGTTTGGTCTTAAAATAACCTGAGCAAAGTACGGTATAAAAGCAAACAATTCATCTCACAAGCAATTAATTGTAAATGATGGAACGAACAATAGAACAAACCTTAAAGTTGCCCAGGTTCATAATTCAGTTTTTGACAACAGATTCTAGGCCACATCAACACAAGGCATTCATTGCGTTGCCATGCATTTGCATTCTGTACACATCTGTTGCACATCTGTAGGGCACTGAAAGGTTGTGTTCTCGAGATCCCCATCCTTTCTCAGCATCTGTGACATGATGCTTCAAGGCTGTGTCCACTTACCTGGACAGAAACAGGTAACTGTTCGCCAACATTACCGCAGGAGCAACAACAGGTCCTACTTCATCTGAAAAAGCCCCTATGGCCAGTTCTGTAAACCCCGAGACACAATTGAAGCCCTTTTGCTGTGCACCTTGTAGTTCCTGGAAGCTGCTAAGGAAAGTTGGACTTGCACTTTTGGATGGAGGTCTCTGGCCAAACACAGAGGCTTTCGCAAATTGCTAGAGAAAGATCCTAACATAACGCTAAACTTCAGAAGTGCACCTATTACTTCAGCATTTTTTAGTAAAGCTTTTTCAGTGTTTAAAGATGTGTCCTCCACCAAGAAGGTTACGTTGATGAAAGATCGTCTCACGATCCAATTTTTAACTTCAGACATTGTAAAGATAAATTTGGTGTGTGTTTTGCTCAGTTGCTCAAAGTTTTCTTTGACGATTGATTAATGTTTCTTCCAAAACATTCTTGCCATTGACTATTTTCACTAGTTCTTGGTTCCCCCTGCTTTTAGCTTCACCTGCATTTTTCCGGGTTTCCTGCACTTTACGTTCATGTTCAGCATGATTTCCTGGCTGCTTTAGAGCATTTTCCAGGGATTTTATGTGCACTTTTTTTCATTCCTCGTTATGACGTCGAGGTCGGACACCCTCGAGGAAAGACGCAGTTGATGCACATATTGCAGGAATCATCATTTTACCCAGATGAAGGTCCTGAGCAGACGCTTTTTCGAGCTTGTGCGGAGCGTCTTGTTGGGGTATTTCTTGTTCGCCTTCTTCCCCACGCTCCCCATGATGACGTCAGTGGGTCTTCCAGCGCTAAAAAGTGAAATGCACGTTGTAACATGACCGTACGTTATTCTACTCGACCGTCGACCGCAACTAGTGGTGGATGCAAGCCCAAGCGGAGCAAAGCTCCTAGCGGAGTTATCGGGTTTTGGCTTTGCTTTTCAAAGCCAAGCCAAAGCCAAAGCCAAAGGTTAGCCTTGATTTTGCACTTGCTTAGAGGCCGAATCAGCAAAGTTCTACTATGCACCTAGGTGCGTTTGGGCACCCCAGGGACCCCTTGGCCAGTCTCGAGTCAAGCTTGATTAAATGTCCAAGCTTTGGCTTGGCTTGGGTTGTTATGCTTGAAGGCCATCACCGGCGGCAACGAGCAGCAAGTCCGGACAAGTCGACGTCGACACAACGGATGTGTTCCAGGCCCGCCCTCCCCCTCAGCTGATTGGCTGCCGCCTTCGCCTCCGTCAACTTTGATTAGTCCGCCGACTTTTTGGGCGCGAAGTTTCCAACTGCCTCAGGCGAACAATCACGCACCCCCTCACCTTCTCGCTGTTCCCTCGTGGTTGGGGGTTGGGCATGTATTGACCTTGTTGGCGGTTCAGGCTGAATGAATGTTGTTGCCGGCCCGAGCTCGAACCACTTGTTGCTCATCCTGAAGTTGGCGAGCGGGAGTTTCAACTGGTCCGAGTCTGCATTCACCCTTGAACTCCACAGTGTTCGCGAAACAGTCGGTTGACTTTGACAGCTCTCCCTACATAAGGCTCATAAGTATCGTAGTCCAAGTTCACCGGACAGAATCTGTTCAACATGGTAAGAGACCGCAAGAGGATGTTCGTGGTGAAGCGCGATGGCCGCCAGGAGCCAGTCCACTTCGACAAGATCACCTCCCGGATCCAGAAGCTCTGCTACGGCCTGGACATGGACTACATTGACCCTCCCGCCGTCACTCTCAAGGTGATCAACGGCCTCTACTCCGGGGTGACCACTGTCGAATTGGACAACCTCGCCGCCGAGATCGCTGCCACCCTGACCACCAAACACCCAGACTACGCCATCCTGGCGGCGCGCATTGCGGTAGCCAACCTGCACAAAGAAACCAAGAAGGTAACAATCGTCATTGTGAATGATAGATGTTGTGCAAACGAACAAACGTGGTTTCTGGTAGGTCTTCTCCGAGGTGATCAAAGACCTCTACCTGATGACGACTAAGGGGAGGCCCACGCCCATGGTGTCCCCGTTTCACTACGAGGTGATCCAGAAGAACGCCGACCAGCTCAACTCCGCCATCGTCTACGATAGGGACTTCAACTACCAGTTCTTTGGATTCAAGACTCTCGAGCGCAGCTACTTGCTCAAGATCGACGGAAAGGTCAGCTTGACTTGGTTTTACGAAGTTACCAATGCTTCAGCAACACTTTCAATCTGTCTTTGAGCAGGTGGTTGAGAGGCCTCAGCACATGTTGATGCGCGTTGCTGTCGGCATCCACGGCGAGGATATCGAAAGCGCCATCGAAACCTACAACCTCATGTCCGAAAAGCTCTTTACTCATGCTTCGCCCACCATGTTCAACTCGGCTACTCCAAGGTAGTGCCTGAGCAACGATGAACGGGATTAAGTTGGACCCTCACTTTCATTCTTCTCCAGGCCTCAGTTGTCCAGCTGCTTTCTGCTGACAATGTCGGACGACTCGATCGAGGGCATCTACGACACGCTGAAGCAAACGGCACTCATCTCCAAGTCGGCCGGAGGCATCGGGCTGAATGTTCACTGCATCCGGGCTCAAGGAACCTACATTGCGGGCACCAACGGGTTCTCCAACGGCTTGGTCCCTATGCTCAGAGTGTTCAACAATACTGCCAGATACGTTGACCAGGTATGAAGCGACTGTTTGGTTGTCATGTTCACGCGAGAGTGACACACATTTCCAGGGTGGCAACAAGCGTCCCGGTGCATTTGCTATCTACCTGGAGCCCTGGCATGCCGACGTCATGGAGTTCCTCAACCTCCGCAAGAACCACGGCAAAGAGGAACAGCGCGCCAGGGATTTGTTCTACGCGCTCTGGATCCCCGACCTCTTCATGAAACGCGTCGAGGAAGACGGGGTCTGGAGTCTGATGTGCCCGCACGAGTGTCCCGGACTGTCGGACAGCTGGGGGGAAGAATTCGAGAAACTCTACCAGAAGTACGAGGACGAGGGAAGGTGTGTCTTGTCGTGATCGCGGTGCTGGTCCCACAGTCCAATAATGATACCTTCGTCACGTGCGATAGGTACAAGCGCCAGTGCAAGGCTCAAGCCATTTGGTACGCCATCATCGAGAGTCAGATCGAGACGGGCACGCCCTACATGTTGTACAAGGACGCGTGCAACAGGAAGAGCAATCAGCAGAACCTGGGGACGATCAAGTGCTCAAACCTGTGCACGGAGATTGTGGAGTACAGCTCGCCTGAAGAGGTAACGCACACAAAACACAGATTAGGGGGGAACAGCTATCATATTGTGTCCTTAAGACAGGCCAAAAATAGGCGGTCATGAGACTCTTGAGTTAACCGAAGATTAACTTTTTCATCATCTCACCTTCATTTAAAGTGACGTCGGGGACAAAGCTGTGCACAAAATGGGTCCATGTCATACTTCCGAAAGTCACACTTTAGAAAGGTCTCCAAGGATGCAGAGTTTAATGAATATTGTGGAAAGTTTGTTTTAGTCATGTTGTGCACCACTGTACTCTGCTTCTTCCAGCAACACACCGCAATTCTTGTTGAGAAACAAGATTGCAAGGAACCTTTGAGATTCCTGAGTTCTCAAGATTTAAGATTTTTGAGACAGTCCCTTAGACAGAGTGATTCAGGAATGCTCCAATAAATTTCTATCCTCTGCATAGCTCAAGCTGGGAATGAGCATGTTCAAATTGAAGAGAAAACTTAAAGATTTCTGCCACCTGGAAGCAATTTTGAGATGGGAGGCAGAAGTCTCATAAAAAATGCACCAAGCACTTCCAGGGAGATACAAGACTTTCTTTCAAAAGAAGAGGGGGCCCACAAAAAACTATGGTCAGACCTGACTTCAACGCTGTGTTTGGAAAGTTGGAGATGATAACCGATGCCCTCTGCCAGCAAGGCAGCCCTGCACAAGGTCATTGTGACCCAGTGGTGCAGGGTTCAGCAGCATTCATCTGTTCTCTGTGCTGTTTCTGATCGTTTGGGGTTCCAAATCGGGGTTACATTGACGAAGATTTGCCGTTTGGACCACATCTGTCCCTCCAAATATTGTCTATGCAATTCAATCACCTGGGAAAATCAAGGGGTTGGTGCCATTCTATTCAGTCGTGCCTCCACAAATTTTCCAAACAGTTTCTCTCGGTCTAGGTGGCCGTGTGCAACTTGGCCTCCATCGCTGTGAACCAGTTTGTCAGAAGTGACAAAACTTATGACTTCGAGAAGCTAAAGGAGGTGACAAAAGTTGTCACAAGGAACTTGAACAAGATCATTGACATCAACTATTATCCAGTCCCGGAAGCCAGGACCTCCAACATGCGCCACAGGCCCATTGGTATCGGTGTTCAAGGACTTGCTGATGCCTTTATCCTCATGAGATTCCCATTTGATAGGTAAGCCTCAACTTGTCTTTGTTAAGTACAGAAGCTTTTAAGTGACTGTGTCCAGACTTGCCCATTTTGTGAAAAAGTTAGGGAAAGTCATAGGTGGCTCCCAGCTTGCACTCTGACAGCAGATTAGATAGCAAGGCCACAGTAAGATCTGATGAGGGAGCCGGGAACATTTCCGAGGCTGGAAAGTTGATAGAAATGGCCTTGCACCACTTCTGGGCGTCCATTGCTGCTCCTTCCACCTTTTGGTGACAGTGAACGCCTTCCTTGAGTAATTGGCTGACCTGGGACATGAGCACAAAACCCTTCATCAAGAGCTCCATCCACATTAGGCTTGGTCAAAAAATGGACATTTTGCAATTTAACTGAGGGCATCTTGGGTTTGTTACCTAATGCTAAATTGGTAAAGATGCAGTCAAATGGCTTTCCAAAAAACGCTTTTTTTACCCCCCCCCTCCATGGCTATAAGGTTTTACTAGATAATTTCAGTACATAAGAAAGTGCTCAGATTTTGAAATCCCTATGACAAAGCTATAACCACTTTGTTTTTAGTTTCATTTGACTACAGTGCTTCAGTTTTGCATCTGGAATGTAACTAAGCAGGTCCACATCAAATTTGTGATGTTGACCTAACATCCTTATGTACTGTGTTCAAAATACTTTGAAGGCAGAGAGGGGACCCGAAAAGTCAAGGTTTTTTGTTTTCATTCCATTTGACTAGGTCTTCAAGTGGATTCTTGCAACAAATCTAGGATGCCAAAAGAGATTTAAAAAAATTGACCTAGCCTAATCCACATGTATCTGTCGTGAAGTAGAGAAAATATGACCCCACACAGGGAATTCATTCACTTTTCCTTGTTCTGGCATCCCCAAAAAGATTAGTCTCTTCCCGACAATGTGATTGTATAGAATTGTGGTAACAGGGTCAAGGCAAAGCATATGGGGTGGCAGTTCTGAGAGGGGCTTCTTCCGACAGTTGGTAAAATGCTGTTATCTGAACAGTTATTTTAAAGTCGAGGCATGGAGACTGCATCACTTAACCTGACTAAAATGAAGCAAGTGTAAAAATCTCACAAATGTGTAAGGAGAAGGTCGATCAGTAGTTGTTAATGACATCTGTAGGTATTGGACATTTGTCCTTCAAAACTTTTGTGATATCTTGCTCTGGGTGGATATTTTTAGGGTTTGGAGCTGCCTGAGCACCTTGAAGTTCTCATGGGACCACAGGACTTTGTGTTCTGCCTGGAAAGAGAGCAACAGAATTGGTTGGTGCAACTATCATGTCTGGTAAAAATAACAGTGGTCCGGATAATGTGGGGTTGGGGTTTTCAACCTTTTCCATTCCGGAAATCCGTTGGAGGCGAAAAACACCCCTGCACGAACCTTCACCTGTACCTACACATACCCCCCGTTATACCCTACCTACACATGGGGCAGATTTCATACCAGCGTACCCTTTGGGGAACCCACAGGGACATTGCTTTGTTAACCCCTGGGGCTTTTCCAATCCCAGGTTGAAAGCCTCTGCTGAAGGGCCTTCAAGTCTCATGCCTCTACTACAACGTAGCACGCTGCGAAAGCCATTTCCACACCAGGTGCTAAAAAAATAGCTGTCTAAAGGGCCAGACACCCTGTAAACTGCCACGCTGTGTCTAGAACTAAGAATTATAGCCCCTCAAGATGCTCAGATCAACTTGGCAAGGCTGCACTACTAGGGGATGGTTTCATTACTCCCAATCATTAAGAACAGATTTGTGCTCGACCAATGTTTTCACTGCACTGCTTAAATGTGTTAAAATAACCTCAAAACTCAACTTAAGGGTCGAGATGTCACTGTATTTGAGCCATGTGAGTGGGGATTTAGTCCCAACTCCCAGTAAAAGGACTGGAGATGTCCAAGGGAATGATGTGTGCGTGCATCAAATGTGAGTGGTTTGAGCATTAAATTCATGTGTGTGACTGAATGCAGGCGACCATCAAATTGGCTGGATTTTGCATCAAATTGTCCTCAAGTGCCTCGAGTTAACCTCTTTTCACCGGAATGTCTGCTGAACGTCAGATTGAGTGCTCATGCCTCAGACTGACTGTCTCGACAATACAGGTATTCCTGTAGTTTACTTGTCTTCCCGAATATGTTCTAGCATGAAATTTTTTTTGTTTTATATATATATGAAATATTATGAAATATGCCTTGCTTAATCAAGGTCCACAGTAGCCTAGTGAGCTTGAAATGAGGGTGTCCTCCACTGCCCGAGTTTAACAGTGAAGCACAAGGTTTGTCAAATTGACTGATGTAAGATGAACTCTTTTCATGAGCAACTTCTGATGTGCAAGAGTTGAAACTGATGTAGATGGGCAAGCTAGTGGGATGTTGATGCTCACCATTCAGTATGATGCTTGAAAATACGCATTCAGAGTGGAAAGCCATCCAAATAGGTGCGGTCTAAGTTAATTTCAGAAGTGAGACTATGAATTTTGTTTTTGTGTGAGGAAGGAACTTAAATTGATACAGTCAGCTTTGCTTAAGTTAAGATATCACTTCACTCCTGTTAGTCTTATGGATCCTGTTCTAAGTTGGCATTTTCTCTTGTCAGACTTAGGTTCATACATCAAGTCCTTTGTTTCGCATGTCAGATTTTGTGTCTGGCGAAAAATGACAACAATGATGATGTAACATAAGAACTATCAAAGGTGAAGATGGAGGATAGGAACATGGAGAACATAAGAGGGTCCAGAAGGAAAGGAGAGACAGTGATACCGTCAAAGTAGGAGAGCCGAGGAACAACACGTGGCATCAAAGAGCATCTCTTATGGATAAAAAGGCCTTCCTACGGGGCCTCACCCAAATGTTTCAAGTTAAGGCAATAGAAAAAAAAATCAAGATAGCAGGGATAACTCCCCCCCTCTCTCTCTCTCTCTCTTTCTTTAAAGAGAGGAAGTACATGGAAGCGAATTCTGGTGAGGGGGGCAGAATGTAGAGGAGATCTATCGGCTGGGAGTGCCCTGGGTGGTCCTTGGTGCTGCCCGAGAGAAAGTTGCACTTCTGAGTGCCCCCCAAGGACAAGCGAGAGTCTCCAAGGCCACTTGAAGGGATGCAGTTCAAGCACCGAAGGGTGCATTAGAGTGGGAGACGGCTGACATTGAGGACCAACAGAATTTCTTTGCCAGCGTCAGACCAATCCTGAGGACAGTTGTGAAAGCAGCCTCTGAAGTTCCCTGGTCGTTTGACGAGAGCAGCCTCTTACTTGTTGCTCCTCAGGGTGACCGAGAGAAGGGTAGAGAAGCTCTTGTCGTGTTCTGTCCTCCAGTCCAGCCACAATTGAGAGGCTCCTCGTCAGTGAGACAAGCAAGAGTTCACCTTGTTCCAAGCACGTGAAAAGCCATGCAATCCTGGCAAGACTTGAAGAGCTAAGTTTCCGACGTCCTTAGCTGAAAGGTCTTCCTGCGTCTTAACAACAGCAACAAGATTTTGAACTGTTCGAGCATGATAATGCCTTCTTATGACATGGGGCCAGCATAGCCATCATTAGGAGAGAAGTGAGCACACTGATCCTTGAAGCTTGAGATGAAGCTCCTGATATTTCGGCAGTTTCTCACTTGTCCAGAGGAAGTCGGCATTGTTGAAGCTGGGGTGACATTGAGAAAATGAGGCCAGCTGAAGTATTCTCATGTGGATGTGTTGCAAATGGCAAAAGTGTTGCTAAATTCGTCGGAGATTTAGCAGGGTTTTCAAATAACTAAACGGGCAGACGCTGCTGCCACCGAAGAAGCCCTTGGTGATGAGGTGGCTGACGAGGACCTTGTTTAAGAATGAGAATGGATGCACTAGATGAGCCGTCAGGGTCAGGATGCCTTTTGCATACTCCACCAACTTCCTCAGATGAGATGTGCGCTCGCTTTCCTGCATCGGAGAATTCAGACCATGAACTTTAATTGCATAAAGTTTTGCTCCTCAAACAGTCCATTATTTGATCTCCAAGTTTCGGGGGGAAGATGAGGCAAAGGTACGATGAAATAAAAGGGTGAAATGAGAACAAAGAACATCAGTTCTTCTCTCTTCACACTTTTTGAGGGTTTTTTTACCTATGCATCACTGCTGTTGACTTCAGACAAAGCTTAAAAGAGATTGCTGTACCGCAAATGTCCTCAGGGTTGTTGACCTTCACCATCTTCAGTGCGTCACTTGGGATAGGGAAGCTCCACTTGCAGCAGGTCTGTCTTGCCTTTGCTCTTGGTCAAGGCCTTTTGACCTCTGTGGTTGCTGCCAGATCTGGTGGGTCCAGTGACCGGCAGGCCAGTTTGAACGGCTTGCAAACGACCAAGTATATGAATATGAAAATGGTGTCTTAATTTTCAAAAAAAAAAAAAAATGAATGAATGACATGAAATTCTGTAAGGCGCTTTCTGCAAGGGCACATCTATCTCCATTCTCTATTAATAATACATGAAGCAGGGTTGACTGTAATTGCAGGCTCCATTTTTCAAGTCATTGAGGAACAATTTGCCCAGATGTTTTAAGAGTAGTTGAGCAATTTTGAGCCCTTTTGAACTGTTTAATTTATTAATCATTCCACCTTCTTGAGGGCAGTGGTGTCTCCAGGTGACCCTGGTATCTGCAGTGCGTGTGCAGTGGCAGTGAAGCTCCGACTCGTGGCCATAGCAGTATCACTGCGGTTCAGTTTCTCTTGTTCGAGAGATTTGTGTCTATCTGCATGTGACAACGCACTTCAGGCTAAGGCTGAGCCCCCCTTTTTTCCCCCCATTCAACTCCAGCACAGCTCAATTGGGTCGGAAAGTACCGAGTGGCTGGCAGGGTAGAAGTGCTCAGGCTAGAGGAGGACATTTATGGCAGGGTCACATTGGACAGGAAAGTCTGACGCTAATACCGTGTGACAATGGATAAAAGATTGGGGCTCATCCATCCATTGTCACGCAACCTCATTTGGAACTTGCTGTGAGCCTCAATATCCCCTACCTTGACGTCGGAGAACAGACACGAGTCACATTTCTTGTTCGTTGCCACTGTGCTACTCTGGAGGTGTGGCAGCCCTGCTGAAGATGCTGGGTACAGCCTTTTGCTATCCAGAACACATATTGCGGACGACTTCAGTACTAATCAGAGAGAGTCCATCTATCTAAAAGCTGTACAGGATTGGAGTTGCCTGGAATTACTGTTTCTTCAGCCATAAATACACCATTGGTGGGTATCTGTTCCAGTGTATCAAAGTCACCTTGGTCTTTTCATTGTCCACCCCTCATGCTTGCCAAATGCCTTAGAGCAGGCCCATGTCCTCATCCAATGTTAGAGGAGAATGCAAATGCAATAACGTGTTTTTACACAATGCCTAGGGCTAAGCAGGCCCTGCGCAATTTGAAATTAGCATAATTGCACAATTTATGTCCTGCAAGTGCACCTGGCTAATAATATCCACCCGGTAGTGTTCAAGCCAATTGACTGGCTGAAATATCCTGCAGAGATTGCGGGCCTTAACTTTATGAAATGAGAGGAACACCTTTAAGCTTTGAGGAGGAGATTTGTGTTATGGGCTAAATGTTGTATTAGTGGACTCCTAACAACATTTGTACGCAGGCCGAGTCTGCCTGAAGTTAGAGGTGTGACTGAGACCCTCATGGAGACTTTACCAAAACCATGCTCTTGTCATGGCCCTTATCTGAGCATTGCGAGTCCTCTAAATTTGTTCGCATTTTTCGTGACTACCCTGTACGGTTGTTTCACTGACTTGGGCCGGCAGCCCATGCTTGTGATGGGCCGAATGGGCGGGGGGGGGAGTGGACACCCTCGACTCCTTCAACTTCGACAGCTGACCGACCACCTCGTCATTCCTCTCCCTCCCTCATGTGGGCTCTGGTACGAATGTGTCCAAAGAGAGAAGCTTCTGTCGGATGAGATGAATGTGTTCTCTGGTTATTCACGGGGAGAATCGGGCAGTCAAGACGAAGAAAATGTGAGGTGCAGTTTTAGTCAGCAGAAGATATAAAGTTAGCTCAGCTTCCCCCCAAGTTTGTAAATGTTGCGTATAAAATGGCAGAAAAGGCACTTGCAGTTTCTGAGTGAAATAAACTCCACAATAATCCCATGAGGATTCGAATTAGACAAGTCATTCTTCATAACTTAGACGCGCGAGTCCTGACTGGAGCTCGTCTTTCGGGTGCATGGCTATGATCTGCGTGAATCCTGCTCTTGACCAACCACAATTTGCAATAGTGCAGTCATTTTACAACTTTCACTTTTGTTCTATTGTAACTCACGGTTGAGAAATCTCGAATAACTGTGACGTCATTTATGCTTATCGGAAGTGTGAGACATGAAAGTTTGATTCATTGCTATGAATTGAACCATATTGGACGTGAGCACAGGATGAAAGTCTTTCTACACTTTTAAAGAGATGTTTGAGACGTGTTGGAATCATGTAATTAGTCCCTGACTTCTGTCAGACTTTAATTTTCCTGTTTGGATGGGCCTAGAAAGCCGCTCTTCAAATGGAGGCACGAAGTAAAGAGGAAGGACACAAGTGCGAGACTCGACCCAGTTGTTGCTTGGGCCAGAATTACACTATGTTAAGAAATGTGTGATAAATACGAGACTCCTCACATATGCGACGAGATCTGACTGTGGGGTGAGACCGAATCCCCTTGACACTTCTTGAAGAATGAGAGGACGGGTTAGAGGGCTTCTGCCTCACCCTGCACCTGCTCATTGTAGTTGTTGCATTGTGCCAACGAGGCTGTAGCGCCTTCTCAGCAGAAAAATTGGGTGACTTTGGCCATTTGGCACTCTTGTTCAGTCACTACTGGGGATCTCCCATTGAATTAGCCACATGGAGCTTCAGTGCGTGAGCAGAAAATGTTGATCCACGCAACTTTGGTCCATTTAGGCTTGAATAACTTTTTTTATCCACGCTTGGTTCAAACGACCATGTGACAGTGATTAATGAGAGGCTGTAACTGTACAGTTCGTGTTCCCTTTTTTGTAGTTAAATAACATATGTTCGTTATACTTACACATAAAAAGCGATGAGGCGAGGAAGCTGAACAAGGAGATCTTCGAAACCATCTACTTCGGCGCCCTGGAGGCGAGCTGCGAGCTGGCCGAGAAGCACGGCCCCTATGAGACGTATGCCGGCTCCCCCCTAAGCAAGGGCCTCCTGCAGTTCGACTTGTGGGAAGGCGGTGCGAGGCCTACTGAGGGCCTGCATGACTGGGCAGCGCTGAGGAAAAAGGTAGCAGCGCACGGCGCGAGGAACTCGCTGCTGCTGGCCCCCATGCCCACGGCCTCCACCGCGCAAATCCTAGGAAACAACGAGGGTATCGAGGCCTACACGAGCAACATCTACTCCAGAAGAGTTCTGTCTGGAGAGTTCCAGGTGAGCCGAGGAGTCCACGTCCATGCCGGAAGTGGTGGAATCACCAATCTGCTGTTTTTGTTCTCTTAGGTTGTGAACAATCACCTGCTGCGTGACTTGACTGAGCACGACCTGTGGGACGACGACATGAAGCACCAGCTCATTGCCCACAATGGATCCATCCAGGTACGTCAGCTTGCACTTGCTGTTGTGTGGACGTCTCCCATGACACGAGGTGACTCTTCCAGGCCATTGAAGGCATTCCCGACGATGTGAAGGCTCTCTACAAGACCGTGTGGGAAATCTCTCAGAAGCGCGTGCTTCAGATGGCGGCAGACAGGGGCGCCTTCATCGACCAGAGCCAGTCGCTCAACATCCACATCGCCGAGCCCAACTACGGGAAGCTGTCGTCCATGCACTTCTACGGCTGGAAGCTGGGACTCAAAACCGGTGAGTTGGCTGGCGAGCAGAGCAACTGACAGGGTGTCAATCACGACCACTTGCAGTATCACGTACCGTGTGTACGTACCGTACGTGCTCGCTCTCACTGTCTTTAGGTGCACAATATACACAGTAGTGGCGTGACTTTTCAGGTATGTACTACCTGCGGACGAAGCCGGCGGCTGCCGCCATCCAGTTCACCGTGGACAAGAGCAAGCTGAAAGAGGCGGCGACGACCAACGGCAGTGCCAAGAACGGCGAGGACGGGATGGCGGGGAAAGAGGACGCCGCGGTGGCCACCCTGGAGAAGAACATGGCTGCCATGGTCTGCTCCCTGCAGAACAAGGACGACTGCCTCTCGTGCGGATCTTAAGGGCCGGATAGCGCGCAGAGCCGCTGCTGCGCGCATCCAAGCCATTCCAAAAAAGTGTTTCCATTGTGTTTCTGCCCGTGCATCGACACCATAATTTGCTATTAACTCTAATGCTCTCTTTTATTGCGCGAGCGGAATACAACGGGAGTAATTCTGCTAGGTACTGCAGATAGTTCAGATTACGTTTGTACCCGATAGTATTTTTCTTCTTGACACAGTATGTGCCAGTAAGAAGTGTCCAAAATCATAGCCCCTTGTTACTTCCGCAAGGGCCGTTTATGCCTATTCACTACTTCATTGAGATAGAAAATGTTCCTATAAATAGTGTTTCCAGCTCAAAAATCCATTGTACCTCTCCAGCCTCTCTGTAGTGTTCAAGGGTCACTCAGTGCTGCATAAGTTGGCACGATCGCATGAGCCGCAAAGAATAAAAATACATGTGACGACCGTGAGTGTCTCGCTTGATCTGGTTGCCGTCCGAGCTCAGCACTGCCCTGGTGGCTCTTGTGGGGGATTCTCTCCCACTTGTTCGTCACCGTCAAAGCCTTTCAAAGCTGCCCTGAATCTCCGCCAAATGAATTAATTGCCTCGCGTAATCTGCATAGAATTCTCGGTCTTTTCGCTCTGTCCAATCTGTTAGCCGAAAAAGTTAGTGACGCATGCTCGCTCTGTTGGAATTACTGCTCTCACTAGACAGATTGCTCAGATGTTGACTATGCTGACGGAGGAAACTGCGTGAAAGTGGCAAAAAAAGGGGCCGATTCCAAGTGCGGATTTTACTGCTCTAGCCTGACTTTTTTTTTTTTGGTTTGTTTGTTTGCTTTTCTGCGTCGTTTTCCTACTCGTGACAGCCAACATTGGCCCGAACTGGATAGATGTGCTTTGAAAACCAGGGCTTCTCATGTTTAGAACAGGGGGGAAACGTTGTTTACCCTGGAGCTGTTGAGAACCACTACTGTGTCCGGGTACAGCACGAGCAAGTACATAGGACAGACCGAGGGGGGGGAGAACAATTCAATTTTTTTTTACACTTTTCCCTAAGCTCAATTCCATAAAAACTTGTGATAGGCAGTTTCCTGTCGCTTTTCTCTCACGTAAACACGTAGCGAAGCACCAAGGAATACTCAGTATTCCGTACATACAATATAGAGGGGGGTGGGGAGGAAAAGTACCGGGTGTCCCCTCAGTCTGAGCACATTTCTGCAGCACTGGAAGCGAGGTGGGACTGGCGGGACACCCGGTAGGTAGATTGTATCTCAGTAGGAGGGAGGGAGAAGTCCGATGCAAGTACAGGTTGACAGTGCAGTGTGTCTTACACATGTAGCACTTAGGTATAATGGGGGAGCATCTTGAGAGTCTTAGTTATGCTGAAGCAAGCAAACTCCTCTGCTGTAGTGACACGACATCAAAAGCTTCAAGGGCAAGGAAATGTGGATGGAGGGATTTACTGCACAAATTGGATGGATCATCATCGTCACACAAGGAGATGTAAAAAAATCGTCGCACTGTGTGCTGAGTTCAGGGAGTTGCTTTTCACGCAACACTGTGGTGGAGAGAGAGACCTCGTATGTGTTCAGCACGACGTGAGCCACGTTTGCTAACCCTGAGTGGCAACCCTGAGCGCATCGCGCCATCGGATTGCCCAGAGACAGGACGTTTGCTAATTTCGCTGAATAAACTGAACTAAATGAAGAAGCCAATTTCATAGGTTATGGCTTTTATTTTTCTTTCTCTCCAATTTAGTAGCCTAGGGATGGATGAGGTCGAGCCCACGGGCTGCGGGCCCTGGCTTGGCTTGATGAACAATTTCGGAGTCACCCATCAAGCGACTCAACTTCTTGAACACTCTGGACTATTTGTTCTGGTGGCCGAAGATCATGGTGCTGACTGAAGTGGCGCAGTCCGACAGGTTTGCCATGAGGGCCTCCCTGGGTGTCCCCGTCCAGGGTTGCCACGTCAGCAGCAGCAGCAGCAGCGTCTTGCTGGCAGTAGCTCCATTGTGTAGTCGATTTCATCACCTCAGCTCACCTCATCCGGGCCAGATTAATGAATCGCTCTTTGTCAATGTCCCTTAGTTTAATTACCTTTACCTACGGACTCGGCGGGGAAAAGAAAACTGCCGCAGAATAATAGAGCAAGTTTAAATTATGCAGGCGAGAGTGAAATTTAGCAATGTCTCTGCGAAAGATGGGGGTTGAGTGAGCTTGGCCCAAAAAGCAGACGAGTCCTGGTTGGGGTGTAACTTTTTACTACACTTTTGGCACATCTAATGTCTGCCTTGCTTGGCATCGGCGCTGAATTCGCACCCGAGGAAGCGACATGAAATATTGATTTTTCTGTACCGAGCAAACTTGTGAGTAGCAGACAGGCTGACAAGCAAAGTTTGAGAAGTGCTCAGACACATTGGCGCCAGCCCAGATCAATGTTCTTCCTGACTCACCCGGTAGGAGAATGCACAAGTGGCTGTTCTCGGTCTCCTCAGATATGAAGATTGTGAGCCAGAAAGTGCAGAAACAACCCTTTCATTCTCGTTCTCTGCATCGAGGGGGGGGGGGGAGGGGAAATGAAGCTGCTCGAGAGAGAGGGGTAAAAATGTCACCCTTCCCCCCCCCCCTTTTTTTTCCTCCACCCTCCAGTTCAATTTGTAGTTTAGAACACGTCGTTGCCATCTTTCTCTCTGTACATACTTTCATTCTTTTGCCAGCGTGCTTAAGATCTGAAATATGGGCAGAAGAGCCCCACCATCATCACGAGGCTCTTCCATTCTCATTATTAGGTAATACAGCCAGTCTTGCACGTGCTGCAGCTCGGGGTGGGTGAGTCAGAGGGTCCAAGGGACCACCGGGCGGGCTTCTTCCGCGGGGTCCTCCCACCGGAGGTGTGGTCATGGACTGGGCACCCCATATTACAACTTAGTTGCCATTGTAGACGGCAGGTGGCTCTAGGTCGATCCTCACCATGCCAAGTTTGATCCCAACTGGTCCGTAGCCTCTGAGGAGGCACAAATGCAGTCACTTTTCCTTTAGACTGTACAGTAGACACTCGATAAAACTTTCGACAAGATTTCCGTGAAAGCTGATTTTTCTCCTAGCATAAGTCACTCTGGACAAAGTGAAGTACCAAGAATGGCAACCCTGGTGGACTTGAGCATCGGCAGATGCTCATGAAACGTCACTAACGAAAGAGGAAACGAATGTCCAAAAGTGTTCTTGAGCCTCAGCCTGCAAGAACAGCCTCTTCCCATGAAGTGCGGAGAAACCAGCAACAACTGTGTCGACAGTGACGTCATCTGGTCAATGGAGGTTATAACACAGGTTTTTTCAGTTCTGCAGCATCTCAACAAAGCTGTAATATGAGACATCTTTCTTTGTTTGGGAGGACTTGAAACGACTAATTCAAGTGCATCTTGCACCATATGGATCAATCATCACTGGCAGCTTTCAGCACATCCGAGTGGAGAGAGACAGGGTGGCCACATTGGGACCAGCGGAAGTCTCCTTGTCAAAACTGGAGGAACCATTGTTGACAACACTTTGGAATGTTGGAAATACTCTCTCCATTCACTCCTTTGATGTTTCCTTTTTCTTTTTGACTGCTGTTGCCCCTTTTTTTGAATTCCTAAATCATGACGTGCCTTGTGTGAGTTTCCGAAACATCCATTTTCGAATGAGTGTTGAAGCCCAAAACTTTGAGTTCCGTCACACCCATCAACTGCTGAAGTCGTTACAACCCTGCCGCGTTATGTTGCTATAAAAGAGACGCAATGGAAGACGTTTTACCAAGTACCTGATGTGCGTCTCTGGCTACAGTGGAGCCCTGGATATCGTCAGCTCGCCACAGGGTTCCCCTTAGCCGGCGTCCACTGTACCATGCACGTTCGTACCCTCGCCAGCTACATCCAGCTTAGGACAAGTAAATAGAAGAAGAAGAGCTACGAACTAGGAGGGTCTCCAGGGGGAGATATGGGGAGCACCTGTGAAAAGTTTCCTCTCCCGAGCGCCTAAAACGTTGTCCCAGCGTCGATCCCGTTGACGAAGCTGCCATGACAAGCACCGTTTGGCGAGATTTCGCAGTCTGCCAGCAATATTTCACTGCCTGATCGACAATTCTACGTGTGCAGCGCTGCAAATGCAGTGCATGGCGTCAGTTTGCTCTCGTCATCCTGAGGAGAGCAACATTTTTACACTGAGGAAAGTAACATTTTATGCTCCTCTCGTATCTGGCTCCACACTTGATTCTGTGGCGAGTGTTGCACTGAAGCATCCAAAGAATACACTGAAATTCTGCTACGTCTGTTAGTGGCAGTTTATATGGAGAGAGACATAAAGCTGCGTCCTCCTAGAAATTTGTTGAGCTCCCCTCCCTTCCCTCATATTGAAAGCGTCCTTTTTTTTCCTTCCTCGCGGACAATAAGGCTTTAAGCTTCTTCCCTCCCTTGTTTCGGTGCAATTTTGTCCACACACCCTCTCTTTCTCTCTCTCTCTCCCTTTTAGGTGATCCTCTCTCTCTTCTCTCTTTCCTCTCTCTTTCCTCTCTCTTTCCTCTCTCTCTCTCTTTCAGGGAAAGTCAGTCATTTCGACGCCGTCGACCAGAAACAAGGGGAAAGAAGGAAGGAAGGAAGGAAGGAAGAGGGAAAGTAAGTAAATTGTAACAAACTGGGTCTTTATAATCGAGAAAAGTTGGGTCGCGTTTAAAAAGAGAGAAACTTTCACTCGTAGCAGAGGCTTCGTCATCACTCGAGCAACGAGCCAGACATGATTGCAGTTGCTGCAGCAACTGCGCAACCTCAAGCTTAATTGAAAAGAGCAAGAAAGACTTTGAGGAAAGTAACAAAAGGCCTTTTCAGGCCTGGGCGCGCCATTGGCAATATTGATAGAGCCATAGCTCAACATTATAAGTTATGAGCTAAGCTGAGCAATTATGCCCTAATCGCGGGTTCGACCTGGCAGCTCGTTTTCGTCGTGACGACTGATTGAAGAACGACAATGTATTTTTAATGATCTCCATCAAAAAGTTTCTTCTTAACCCTTGAGTGCCAGCAACGCAAAAATCGTGACGAAACTGCATCATCCGCTGTTTGCTCTTTTTTTTACCCCCTTTTTTTTGCAGGAAGCAAAGTTCCATTGAAGAAGAAGCACCGAGTTCCAGAACTACCTCAGTGTGCAGATACTCGGTCCGGAAAAAGACTACGTTGTACGAGAAGAAGAAAAAGGCAACCAAACGTTAAAAAAAGGAGCAAAAACCTGCTGGAGTTGGCGATAAAGACCATTACTGCTTGGTACGAGCGCATAAGGTTGGTTCTCTCTGGCACCAGGAAGAGCCACTGAAAGGAGCTCAAACCAGAGCGCATTTTGTTTGAGACCATGATTCTTTCTTCCAGCTGTGTGCGTGTCCGCGTGCGTGCCTGCGTGCGTGCGTGTGTAAAGGAGAAAAAGTGTCGTGCAAAATGCAACCGCGAAGTAAATGGGAGTAACCTGACAGAGTGAATGCATGATTAGCTCCACTCTTCTCTGCCTTTTCTGCGCCAGCCACTTTGCAGCTTGGCTTTTGCTATCTAATTTGGGCTTGAATGCATTAGCGGCGGCAACAGAGGCCGCCGAGGCCGTCGCCCGAGGCTGTCGTGATTTTCATTGCGGTGGCAGATGACAAACAGGCCCGGACAAAGAGATTCGACCAAGGACTGGCTTGATTTATGGACTTGAGAGAGGAGTTGCACAACACACAACAGCACAACTTAAGAATTGTTGGTGTGCGGACGCGTTTACACTGGGGAGAAATTTTGTACTCACGCAGACAGACTTGGTAGGAAGTCTTCAGGGAAATAATTCGGCACTGCTAGGGTTGAATGTTGATTTGCCCAATGCCAGGAATAAATTCGTTACAGACACCTAAATCGAACCAGCTGCTACACCTCCGGGACGCGTTCTTTTTTCAGGCCTTCAGGCCCAAGGCCTATGACTTAATTCAGAAAAATGATAATAGTCAATGTCAGAGGGGTCTTTGTAGGCAACTCTTCCAACTTGGACAAGGTCGTGAGGGCCCTCCTGTGACACGAGGCTAACTAAGCTTTCTGCATTGATCTGTTGGGCCCTCCACAACCTTGTCCTGTGGCATATTAGTGTCAGAGAGAACGTAAACTTTGACAGAGTTGTGGTGGTTGCTGCTGCTGCTGCTGCTGTTGTTGCTGTTCACAAGAAATCCTCCATCTCTCCCCTCCACGTCGTTGAGGACAAGTTTGCCATGAACAAGTCTTTTGCAAGACGTTAAACACGGTGTGGACTGTGGTGCGTTTGGAGGGGGAGGCCATAGCAGTCACGATGAGGTTCTTCCTCTTGGCGGTGGTTCTGCTCTGTCAGTGCACAGGTGAATCAACTATACACAAGTCTTTAGTAAAAGTGGGTCAGTCTTTTAACGCCATCCCTGAATGCCGGGTTTGCCACTCAGTCGTGTCAGGGTTATGAAAGGTCCTTGAAGAAAGTCAATTGGCAAGTCTGAGCACTTTCAGGTGTGGCGTTAAATTTTGCCGAAGACAGAGTGACAAAGAAGAAGGCCTTGTTTCCCCCCCCCCCTAGGAAACCGCTGTGTGCTTTACATCAGCCGCCTCCTGGTGCCCGATCCGCTGTTGCTTGACTCGTTCGCGGACCTGACGTGCGAGTTCAGCTGGAACGCCTCCTCCAAGACCCGGTCCGCCTACTCCGTCAAGTGGTACAAGGACGGCAAGGAGTTCTACCGGTGAGTGTGGTGCTGGTGCAGTTCCGGGAAGTGACGTGTCTGGAACAGGACCGCTAACAACTTTCCATTACGTCTTCTTCTCGTATCTCCTCCTTTGCAACGGAAGCCATCGATGGGATCTGCGATAAATGTCGCCTTTTTTGTCTGCACAAAAGGGAAAATAATGCTTTCTCTTCCGTGATTTCCCCAGGTTCGTGCCCAGCGAGAGTCCGGCCATTGTCTCCTTTCCCCATCATGGACCTCTCGTGGACGTGAGTAAAAGGGACAATGTTTCCGTCGACTTTCCAGAAGAGAGAGAGGAAAAATGGAGCCTACAAATAGAAAGGGATGGACGATTTTTCATTTCCCTCCTTATACAAAAGGTCAAAGTCACCATTTCTTCTCTCTCTTGTTGTATCTAGGTGTAGCAATTCTAGAACGACGTCAGCATCTTCTCAACAGAAATGACACTGTTGGAGTCAAAAAGCTGGATGAAGTCACATTGTCACACATTTTGCACTAAATATGGCCAAGAAAGTGATCTTCTTCTGTGCAGATTTTCCCGATATCTGACGCAGATGCCAGGAGTCACACACTGACTGAGTGTGTTAGACTAAGTGGAACTAAGGACTGTAATTGGGTGGACCCAGTCAATGCAGTCGTCGCGATCCTCGCGGCCGAGACCTCCCACTTGACTACGCCATTTCCTGCACGTGCCACATGTCTCGACTGGAAAACAGAGCTGACAGCCAAGACGTGGTCGGCAATGAGAATCTCGGTGCACGTGAACCTGACTGGAATGCTGTTTTCAGCCGGAGTTGTCATGTTATGATTCATGGCAGCAGGTTACCTTTTCCAAAACACTCTGTACTCGCTCAGCCAATGCCACTACTGGCACACCCTGTACTTCTCGACACAGCCAAATCGTCGAGTGAAACAATGCGGCACAACAGGGTTGTCGTAAAGGGGGCCATTGAGTACATGTTGAGGGTGCGGTTGGACCCGCGGATTTCCGACTTCCCCCTCTTCTTGGAGGGGTCAGACAAGGTCACGACCTGACAGGCAGAGGATTGTCAACCCTGGCCGAGTTGGCGACTCCTCCAACTTTGCGTGGTTGAGGAAAACACAAAACTTCATTAATTTTTTATTATCCTGCAAAGATCGCCTTTGATTGACGACGAAAGCTGTGGAAATAGAAGGGGGTCTAGCAAAAGCCAAAGCTGAAGGCAAGGGGGGAAGGACTTAAGAGGAGGAGGGGTAAGTGTCCCCATTCATTCATTCCATAAGTTTGTTGCGGGGGAAGAAAAAGCTCTTTTCCTCGGTAAAATTGCGAAACACCCGCCAAAATTGACGACTTTACGGCTCCCGGTCGGTAGGGGTAATCCTCTTAGAGCTGTTTCGGGAGAGGACTAATGGACCTTTGACATGTTGCCTTTTCCCAATCCTCGCGGTATCCCTAGGTGAGGAAACCCCGGGGGAGCCCGCCGGGGCTGAGGGGGAGAGATACAACCTCCGGGTGCGCTATAAATGCAGCAAGTGAGAGCTTCTCTGGCTGGCTCAGACGTGACTACTGGTACTTTCCGAGTTTAGAACGGTTCCTGCTGTTTCCTTGCACATAAGTACTAATTACGGAAGCGCACGTGAAAGTGCGCCCAATACAGGACTTTCCACGGACTTTCCGGGGGGTCTTCAATAGGGCTTATTTCTGCAGCATTAAGCACAGACAAAGCCCTGGGCAGAATGAATTCTACGATAAGAGTAAAAGTTTGTCAAGCACTGGTAATAAGGCCTGAAAAGAGGCCTGACAGCAGTGGAGAAAGTGAGGCAATACTGTGCTGGGCTCGTAGTTGGAGTGGGAAAAATTGCCTACCTGTTCGGAGGGGTAAAAAAGGAGTCCAGGGTCTCCACAGCAGACTGAGCAGACTGCTGAAGTTGAAGTAGCCTTAAACCCTTTCCTTCCTTCCTTCCTTCATACACAGATAAGACAAATTGCTTGTTTGAACTGGCCTCGTTGGTGTTGGCTTCTACAAGAAGACCAAAAAAGACAGATGGTGCCAAAAGAGGAGAAGAAGCTTTTTCACGCTCCCACGCACACACGCACGCACGCACGCATTTCTCCCGATTTCCGTAGTACGAGCAAAGGCTTTTTTTTCTCTGCGGGCTTCTCCACCACTGCCATTTTCTACCCAAAATAGGAAAAAGGGGGCGAGGCAATCTGCATATTTAAGGTAGGCCTTCTAACGGCGGCGCACACGAGCAAAAGGCTCTGCTTTGCAGGGAGGATATTGCCCCACAGGTATACTTACTGCTTATACCGGGTGGCTCAGCAGAAATGGGGCCCACCAGGCCCACGGGGCGCGTCTGGGCTGGCAAACGGCATCAATACTACTGACCTCATCGATTTTGGGGGGGCCTTTTTTCCAGGTAGCACTGTAATAACTTTCATTGTTGCAGCAGATAAGCCTTAGGAGGGTCGGGAATTCTTTAGTGCTGTAGCAGCATCAACCGTCGTCGGCCCCTTGTGCGCAGTGCACAGTCATAAGTGCTCGGTCACACGACGTCCGAAATCCGGATCATCGTCCAGGCTTTAGGAATTGCGGTAGGATTAAGGGTCATTGCGAGCTGGGCCCGAGCTGGGCCCGAGCTGGGCCCGAGCTGGGCCCGGGCCGTCGAGCTCGAGTCGCAGTCAAAAGCTGACTTCACCTTTGCCAATGTAGACACACTGAACAGCTCAGAGGTGCTGAAGATGCTGCTGGTGCAGACGAGCCCAGTTGAAATATTCATTCTTATCTAACCCAACTTTGTAGCTCATATCGGCTCAATCGCGCAGTCCTTAATGTTGGGGTGTGGGAGAAGCGGGCTCAAAATGGGCATATCCAGAATGTGGATCCGAACAATAATGGAAGGTATTCCCGGACTCTCGTCGGAAATCTGGAACAGATGCGCTTGTGTTGCTCCAGAAGCATCTTATAGGGAGCTGGAGATACTCGCAAGTCTCTTCTTACCTTTCATAAGGACGCAATGAAAATAAACTTTTGAAATGCATAAGTGGACAAGTGGCTGGGGTATGAAAGAAGCGGTTCCTCTGCCAGAATCTAGGCTGCATTTTGGAACAGGAAACTAAGTGGGCATAGCATTAGAAGGGCCTGTAAAAATAGAAAGGCCTAAGTGACAAAGTCTCTTCATGCTTCACTGTTAAGCTGATGGGACAAAGTCATTATTTTGGACATAAATGGGTCAAATCGGAGCAGTCGTGCGTCACATGCATTATGCAGGACTACCCAAGGTACTCAGCACTACTTGGGTGACTATGAACTGAGCCTTATGCAATGAGTCCATGCCCTTCGTGGCCATGTCCGTCAAGGCCATAGAGGACCTGGGCCTGAAGTCGCCGTCGCCAGCTGCTGTCGGCAAAGGCTGGGAAGAAAAGAATGGAGCGATGCCAGCAGCTCCTCCATTGGCTCAACCGCCCTGTCCTCACTTGGAGCTCCATGGGATGGATTTCAATGTCGTCTTCGTCCGAATCGGATGACGACGCGACGAGTCAGGGACCCCTTCAGTCCCCACGGAGCCCCACGTAAAGTCCGCAGGGATATATGGCACTGGTTCATCCCGATAGAGCCTATAGAGCTTGACCCGCGGGAAGAGGCGCAGGATTTCTCCATGGATGTGTTGTTTGACAGCGCAATGTTGTTGCTCTCTAAGAAAGCGCAGGACCCCTTTGGTGGTCAAAAGGTCTCCTTGATCTCCCGGAACGACATGACGTCGTATCACCTTCCTGAGGCGGCGACCAAGGGTAATCGTTCTGCGAGGTACCTTGGAATCTCGGTCGTGGGGAAAATAACGCGCTTTCCCAAGTTTTGCTCTGACGTCGCCTTTAGCAGTAACCACGAGTGTGAAGACAAGTAGAGATGCATCGAGCTCGAAAAAAAAGCTAACCTATGTACTAATGAAACCCAACCGACGCCAGCCCGAAAAATGCCATCCTGACCCATCCCTAGCGCAAATCTTAGGCTCAATTTGCCTCTCCGGGCGTGACCGGGCGGCGTGACGAGCGCCTGAGGCCCGGATTGTCATGTACGATTGTCATTGTAGGAGTCTCTCTCCAACCTGACTCGTGTCCGTTTGACACATGTGGACTGGGCCAGCGCGGGCTCCTACAGGTGCGAGGTCACGGCAGACGACTTCGAGACCGTGACTTCGACCACGAACGTCATCGTCGTGGGTAAGAACAAGCTGGCCGACGACGTTTAGTCGAGCAGAGCAGAGTGTTCACGAAAGAACCCCACTCTTGCAGCAACTCCTCGCCGGGGGCCGACGATCAGCGTTGAGAAAGTCCGCTATTCCGTGGGAGAAATGGTAGACGTGAACTGCACGTCGAACTCGTCGGACCCGCTGCCCAAGTTCTTCTGGTACATCAACTCCGAGCCGGTAAAAAAGAAGTTGGCCACGAAAGCCAAAAAGTAGAGGGAAACAAGTTTTTTTTTTGCTCTTGCAGCCTCTGCCTTCCCAAGTGATCGAGTACCCGTGGCGGCGGGAGGTGACGAACCTCATGACCAAGACCGTGGGGCTCAGGTTTCGAGTCTTCTCTCGCCACATTCAGGTGAGAACAGCAACGACGACAACAACAACAACAAACAGTCGTTCAGGCAAACTTACACGCATAGGATACGAGAAGATTGATTCACAGTAGGGCTTCTGTTTTATCGATCTTTTCACACAAAGACACTCCTAGAGCTCGATACAAGAGAGGCGATCACGCCACCCAGGGAATTGGACACGTACAGGGTGAGGCGGAATCACATCTTCCAAGCGTAGGCTGTACACCACGGTGTCGGAGGGATTTCGCCTCACCCAGTACTTGGACGCGCATATTGGACGTGCACTAGTGACCGAAACCGTATAACTGAACTATACCTCTTCTTTGTCGCGTTTCATTCGTGAACAACGTTCCTTGTTTTTTTCTTCTCCAGCCCGGGTTCCGCGTGCACTTGAAATGCACTTTGATGCTGCCCGACGTGTTTCTTCGTAGCCAGAGCCTGGAGCTGGAGGTGGAGAGGCCCAAGCGAACCATCAGCCCGCCCTTGGAGAGCAGGCCCGGCATCAGCGCAAAAGGTTGCAAAAATGAACTACCTGGTTTGGAGGGGGAGGGCTTCAAGATGGTATCGAACCTTTTTTTTTTAAGCGTGCAGACCTCGAAACGACGTCTTGTCTATTCGACGCACGCAAAACTTTCCAATTTGGCGTCGTAACGTCTTCTCTCCCATCATGATAAAGTGCCAGCAGCAGCTATTTCCTCTATGAAGCTATCAAAACACCCTTTCAAGAGGTCGCCAGCAATATCGGGAATGACCAGATCGCTTTTGAGAAAATTGACGCCTGCGCTGATGATTCCATAAGCTGATACGTACTTTTTTTCTGACAGACATGCCGATTGAGGAGAAGGACGACTTTGCATTTGACGCTGGAGATGAGAGACAAGTCCTTGACTCTTCCAGCATACCAAGATCCGTTCACAAAGAGGAAGAAGCCAGGAGGCGCAGCTTCTTCTACGGCAGCAGCGATGCCAACAGCAAATGCTTCATTTGGCGGTGGTTCCTAGCATTGATATTCTGGCCAATATGCCAGTGCTTTAGGGACTTCTAAAGAAAGGCCAGGAATTTACCAAGTGACTGATGAAGAGGCATTTTCAAGGGTTAGGCCTACCCTTTATTGTCCAGGCACTGTCGTGTTATGAGCACACACATCTGTGCGTCCTCTCTACGTACAAGTCGACATTCCTATTATGAATATCCACATATCATGGACAGATTAAACTCGTCGAGATCTCATCGCAATGACTTCCCTAGTCAGCACGCTGGTCGCTGTCCAGCGTCACGCACAGCCACTTTTCCGGCGGGATGATATGATTTGTGTAGTCCTCCACCTTCTCGTTGGCCACGGGGATGTGCCAAGTGCCGTCCGCCAGACATGACGTCAAGGAGTGACGAGGTGGCCACTGAAAGTCAATAGTTTGTAGTAACTTGCAGCAGCACTTGTGACCACGAGGACGCTCGCTCTCCGGCCTCGGAGGTCACAGAGATGCCGAGGTTGTTGGAGGGAGAACAAGGTTTACAACTGCCAGGGCTAAAGGTCACGAGCAGGTACCAGTGAGATCGCCTTAAAAAAAAAGGTCTCCTGCTCATCCAAGAAACTTACTATCAGCTTGGATTTGAGTTGTCCTCCTGTCCTCGCCTCTCTGAATGAGTGCATTCTGAGCTGTTTCTGCTCTTGCCAGCGGTAGAAAAGTCTTCTCTGCTCCGCCGTCTTCAGTTTCGCCACGTGTTGCCTCAGGGCGTCGTTGGACAACACGAAGGCCGAGCACTTCAGGGCAGCCACCAGCAGGAAGGGATCGTCCTCGGACCTGCAGAGACGCAACATCTCACATCACGCTGGACATCACACTTTTTTGTCGCTCTTCTATCAATGAGATGACAAACACCGACCCAATCTTGATTTATGAGGCCCCCTGGGCTAGGGCTAGCAGGCCTACTAGTCCTAGACGTGCTGGCTAGACCGGGTAGATCTACGTAAGCACTTACACGTTGTCAAAGAGCATGACCTTGCAGAGTCTGGCCACGTCTTTGAAGTGTCGGTAGCGCCTCATATGGCTCCTGCCCAGCAACAAGACGCGCAGGCCCTCGTCCTCGGTCAGAGTCAATACCACCTCCAGCAGCTGAAAGCATAGTTCACCAGCAAAGCTCACGAATCCCGACATAACTTCCCAACGAGCGTTTGTCCGTACCCTTCTTCCCTTCTCAGCACTGGACTTGATCCTTTCGGACTTCGGTGCATGCATGGCAGCGTTCAAGCCGTCCACAACCACGTCGTAGGACGTTTTGTTGGACTCCACGTGAGATATGAACCTTGTTGAAAGTCAGCTTTTTACGGCTCAAGCTTAACTGACTAGAGAATGACTTGTGTACCTTTGAAACTCCTCTGGATTGCTCCCTATGTAAATGTCTGACCTGATCAGCACGTTCTTCTCCACCAGGAGTAAGAGCTTCTCCAGTTCTTCTTCACTGAGGTCTTCTTTAGGCAGAGAAGTTTTGCTTACGATGCAATAACCACTGAGGTACCCAAGCCACATGAAACAACAAGAAACAGTCTTAAAATTTACTTATTGTAGAAAAACTTGTGCAAATGTATGATCGTTGTGTCTCAGTATAACTCATCCTTCCTGATCGCAATACGTCTCATTGCCCTACAACATCACGTAATCACTCAATGAGTATAGGCAACTCACCCACGTGTGACTTTAGCTTCACGAACGACAATTTCTTGGCTGTTCAAGGCCTTGATGGCCTTGACTACGGAGTCCGGCACAAAGTACCTGCGCTCCCTGAAATACTCGAACAAGTCGGTCAACCTCTCCGACATGGAAAATCGTGTATCGTCCGTCTTCTCCTCGCACAGCCTCAGCAGTCTCAGTGACAGCTCCTCCAGGATCGGACTCTCCTCCTCGGCGATGGACATCCGGTGCTGGTGGAGATTGGGAGACCGGATGATGTCCCGCCAAAGCGGAAAATCGCCTTCCCGGAGAGCCCGGTAACTTAAGGACTTAAAGGCGCCCATGCTGGACGAGGGGAAACTCGCAGCGGTCGAAGAGGACCTGACGCAGAAAGGTGCACTGTGATCTCTCAATCTCTACTTCACTGACTTAATATAAGTCAACGGCTAAACAATGCCATTGGCCGAAACACTGACGAAGAAATACTCTTCTTTTTCACAAGGAACCCTTCATCATACTTGAGATTACCGGACTAAGTACTCTTGTAACACTACTCCAAGATTCCCTTCTGTCCGTCTTAATCACTCAACTTCAACAACCTCGCCAATCTACACTTCATGATGTCGTCCTTAGTCCTCTAATCTTCAATTGATCTGCCTGAAAAGTGCTAGAAAAGGCCGAAATGTAGCTCTAAGGGCCTACTTCTAGTACCTGTTTTCCAAGGCTTCCTTCGCCGCCTGCCTCCACTTGGACGTGTTGGCCATGGCTCCCAGCACATGCCAACGCAGAGCCACTGCAGAATCCTTCGGCAGCCGATGATCACCCTGGTTTTCGTTCCCTAACATCCCTGTGGCCTCCTCAACCTCTGAGCAAAGGTCCAAAGCCTTGGGGTCGTCTAACTCATCCAGATTCTCGCACTTGGACAGCAGCTTCAGCACGGTCTCCATCTGGCTCGGTGTCAGCTGTCGGTCTTCTGCCCTCATAAAGTCTCTGAATGATAGAGCCGCCTTATGGTCCAGGAGCTCCAAGCACGTGGACAGCACGAAGGCGTCGCGCATGTGCGGCCTCAGGGGCCTAGCGCCGAGCTCAGCGCGCTTCTTCGCGGCCACCAACTTCCGGCGTGCGGTGCCTTCAACCTCGGCCTGTTAGAGAGAAAAATGTGAATGAATGGGGACTCGGCGGCAAAGGAGCTGTCCAGCTTCATGGACTCGGCGGCATAAGAAATCCCTACATCACAAGGTTCCTTTCTATTTTAATCTGATGTCGCGAAGAAAAAAAGGGGGAAACTGCGCAAAACAATCAAGCAGAAGCACCAGATTCCACCGTCCAAGAACAGTCTCCACTCTATGGACTCAACAGCGCTTGATTTGACGGATTCCAGCGTGATGAAGCAGCTGTGCTTTGGCAAGGACAATCTCCCGGTCGTTGGCCCCTATCAATATGAAACTACTGAGCAACTCTTCCATATCTTGCCAGATCTGGAACTTCTGCTGACGATGTGGCACCAGGGGACGCGGCATCCTCGCGCTGTCGACATTATTTGCAACAGCGAAGGCCTCAAGGACAATGATGACCTGTTCTGCAAGTCCGCGAGGCTGCTTCGCCTCGTCTGGCGCGAAGACGACTCATTCCAGCAAGTCCTACACTTTGTCCGCAGGGTCAGGAAGATGCTCCACCACAGCATCCTCTCACGCTTCCTGGACACTTTTCCCGGTCACTTGGTGAAGAACCTCCCCATTGAAATCTGGGACAGGACCCAGCTACCACCCAAGCAATTCACCGTGGGCCACCTGTACAGCAACGACAAGGACCTGAAGCGGGCAAAGGATGCTCCACACTATCTGTATAATTCAGTTGCATTTCTGTACAACTTCGTGTTCCATCGTCATTTTACAGACAACAGCAGCAAGCCGCGGCGGCTGAAGTGCATGTCTGAGCATTATGAGGCTAATGTCGTCTTGGACAGGCACTTCCGTGGTTTTCAGCAGTATTTCTCTGCTGCTGCCAATCAAGATCTCTTTGACAATGACTATGATTATGCTCAAACTCAACCAATGGATATGGCCTAACTGAAATCTCATGTACCTGTACTTGACGTTGTCCAATTTCCATGTAAAAGTCAATGAGACATTAGATTTGCCACCACTGAACCTAGTACTTTTGCAGTTGATTTGTACCGTACACGTCCGGCACATTGGTTCCAGTGTCAGCGTCTGTCCGAAAGATAACATTAGCATGTGTGTGTTGCACATGAGGATCTTCATCCGAACCGTGCGTCAGCTACTTGCCTCTGGCGAGAATTGCTCTCTGTTGTGCGCAGGCAGCGTGTCCGTGATCTCCTCGACGATTCTGCCCCACCAGCGCCGTCCTTCCTCGCTAGAGCCGTCTGAGGGAACCGCAGCACCGGAGTCCTTGTTGAGGTAGTGGCACAGGTAGGCATGGCACGTGTCGAAATCCAGGACGGACCCGGGATCTGTATGGGTCCTCTGCTCAATTGGAGTCGACGACAGCCGGCAGTTCAAGAGCGTCTTCGGAACAGTGCGAGACAGAGGTCCGGACGTGCAGAAGAGGATCCTCCTGCAGGGCAGTCTGAACCAGAGTCCCAAAGTCATGTCGTTCCTGACCTTGGTCACAGCCGCTCAGGTCGTCTTTGAAACTGAGTCATGTTTCAATGTCACTACAAAGATTGCTTCAAGCAGCGCTTGGACCGCACTTGAAGCACGCGTTTGAAGCAGACACTTGATCAATGATCATGCATCTGTGCCCGGGTTATAAACAAAGAGAGGTTGCGCGACACGGGAGCATCCGAGCTACGTTTGCCGAAGACGTGGGGCCGACGTCGGCAATCTGCAAATGGTGTGACCACCTGTGCCAGCTGCATCTCAGACAACAGCGCCCTTGGTGGTCACTTTGTCGATTTGTGGCCCAAATTGTCTGGTCACAGTCGCCATCTCGATTTTGTATACAGACTAACCTGCTCTGTTGCTACATCTGAAGGTCTTAACACGGATCGAAATAATACTACCATGGTGGACAGCCTCGGATCAGAGGTGTCGAGCAAGATCCGGGCCGCCATCAAGGCTAAACTCGTGGAGCTGAACGCCTACGTCGACGATGAGCTGCCCGACTACATCATGGTCATGGTGGCCAACAAGAAGAGCGAGGATGTCATGAGGGAGGACCTGGCGCTATTCCTTGGTGATAACACGGTGGCTTTTGTAGGATGGTTGGCACAGGTGCTCGAGAAGCTGGAGAAAGTCACATTGGGTAAGGCAGATTCTATTGGAAGACGTAAACTAGACCTGGTCCACACTCATTTTGTCATCTTTTGTCAGGAAAAGCCAAGAAGAAGGTGGGGAAGAAGAAGAAGAAGGACGCCGTGAAGACAGCCAAGGACGGATCAGAGAAGAAGAAAAAGACCAGGACAATCAAGTCCTCTCCGGCCAAGTCTATTAAACGAACACCTTCCAGCAGGAAAAAGTCCTCTTCGACAAAGAAGGAGGTAGACAGGACAGCAGACGCTCCCTCTGCTGAAGTGGAGAAGGCAGAGGAGCTTGCAGAAGACCTCAAAAAGAAAAAGCGAACCTCTGATGGCTCTAGGGAGAGAGGTGACAAGAGGAAGAGTCCTTCAGAACGAAGAGCAACCGATCCATCCAGACAACGGAGAAGCACTTCTCCAAGATCGCATGGGAGAGAAGACCCAAGGCATAAGCATGAGGATGATCCTCCTCCAGATCACCACCAGCGTCGAAACGAACATTCCCACCGCCGTCACCATGATCAGCAGCAGCAGCAGCAAGAGCATCTTCGCCATCATCACTATTCAGGGGCGAGGCGATCCTTGTCTCGATCCCCGCCGCCAGCAGATTCTGTGAAGAGAAGGTCCCACAAAACTGTCCCTGGACGTGACAAGAAGACTAACGAGTACGATCCAGAGGAAATTTTGCGCAAGAGCACTTCCAAAGCCGACCGTTCAAGTCGCCAGCCTCTTGATGAGTATGATCCTGAGAAGATGTTGAAGAAATCCTTGGTTTCCAGCAAGGTTTGTATACCTGAGAGGCCTCGGAAGCAGAGCAGGTGCAGCGAGGGCAACAAAAAGCTCGTCCTGAGAGCTGTGGCAGATGCTGGTCGATCAATCGCTGAGAAGCAGATGGAGGACAGAGCCAGGAATGAGGAGTTGGAGGCCATTCACACCAAGAGGGCTCAGCTGAGCAGAGCCCTGCGAGAAGGAAAGCTGAACCAGGATAAGATCGAGGAAATCAATCGGAAAATCGCGTCGAAAGATCGTAGAAAGATAGAGGGGCCACAAAGGAAGAGCAGAGAAGACCGGGTGGAACAGAGGAAGCACGATTCCGGAGCCAACGAAGACAAGAAGCTTGACCGAGGAGCTTCTAACCAAAGTGGCAGAAAAAGAAGATTGAAGGAAGATGAACTCATTCCGGAGAAACTTCACAGTACCGATCTGAGACACCGATTGGGAGTACGAAAAAGTCAGCAGGAACCTTCCAAGGATGTAGACGAGAAGGTTGAGGATCCGAAGTCGTCAGGACTGAAAGTCCAGGTGAAGTCCGGGCTTAAGATAAGGATACGCAACGACCGCACCCAAAATCAAGAGGTTGAAGACGAGAGGAGCCTCTGGCAGCCTCCATCGAAGGACAGGTCAGAAGAACCCTTGGACAAGGTGAAGCAGCACAGGTCGACGAAAAGTAGAGGCGTTGAAGAACTTTCAGAGGAGAAGAAGAAGAAGAAGCGAAAGCGGCAGAAGCAGAGAGGGGCGCATGTCAAGGATGAGGATGACCTCGAACAGATGAGAAGGCGAGCCTTGGAGTCCATGAAGTCCCACCAGAGTCTTCAGGAGAAGACCAAGGATCAGCATCCAGAGCCCTCTTCGGATCATCGTGGTCGCGAGGGGTCTCCAGATCAGAAGAAGATCTTGGTTCCTCTGAACGACGACAGCTCCGACGACGACACAGATGTAGAAACAGGAGCAGCAGAGAAAGACACTCCTGACGAGTCGGCTTCGTCATCATCTTCAAACTCCACTGGAGACGAAACCTCGTCCGAACTGTCCCTGTCCGAGGAGGAGGATTGTAAGAACGCCCCGAGGTTCATCGTCACTTTGAACGGGGTCAACAAGGATTATTTCAAGAAGAGAAGAAAACAGCCCGAAACAGAGATGAGCAGTTTGAGTGAACCATCAAACTTCGACACCACTTTTGCTGAGACCTCATATTTGACTGCGAAGAATATCAAAGAGCAGACTGAACAACAGGCCGAGAAACCCACTGCCCCCGTGATGGGACAAATGCGTAAAGGTCAAGTCCAGAAGCCTCCTACAGTCAAGAAGCCGGAGGCCAAAGTGGCTCCTCTGAGGCCTCCAGCGGCTGCACCAGCAACAGCGGCCACTACAACCACCACATCAAAAATGCCAGCAGCAACCACAAAGTCAGAAGAGAAGAAGGTTGGAGCAGCCTCAAATCCAAGAAGTGCTAATTCAACGTCGTCATCGAGCAGAAGTTCGGAGAAAAGGTCTGAAGAAGGAAAGGAAGCAGCCAACAAGCCAAAGAGGACCAGGATCACTGCCCCCGAGCCTGACCATCGGGTGGTCGGCGACGGGGAAGGCGGCGGCAAGCTGTTCTCCAGCATGTCTCAGCACGTGAATTCCTCAAGCGTTTGTCGCTACTGGCCCAACTGTTCTCGCGGGTCGAGCTGCTTCTACTTCCACCCGCAGAAGTCCCAGCCCCATCACTTCTCGTCCAGGAAGAGCGGCTTCCATTCAGCCGCCAGTAGTAGTCATCGTCAGCAACAACAGCAGTCATCTTCTGTAGACAAATTTAGGTGGACGTCTGCCTCCGTCAGACCCTGATCAAGTGTTCAAAGGCATTTTTATGTTGTGTGCAAACCTAAGACTTAACTTAAGACTCAATGGACTATGAGCAGAAAAGCAAAAAACAAAAAAAAAGTAAGGAAATGTATATGTGTGTAATGATTCCTGTCTTGTTAGGTGCAAAGTGAATAAAGCAACTTTTGCAAAGGCGTCGTGTGTGGATGCAGGAGGCCAAAAGTCGGTCTGACGACCGTACCGAAATGAAGGAGACATTAAGTCAACGATCCCACGGATCGTTGCCAAAGAGTACATTTTCCCCTTGTTAATTTACAGCCGTTGTCTTTGCCTGTGACCCCTTTGTTTCAGCTCGGGGTTTATGGCGGGACATTTGTCTTAATAAACGGTCAGGACAGAGCAGCATGATTTTTTTCGGCTTGTTCTTGTTCTGCCAAGAGTTTTTCCTCACTGGGGGGAAACCCCAGAGCCAGAAATGCTTCCACTGATTGCGTGCTTGATCTCGCTATGTGGCTGAGACTGGAGGAAATGACAGAATCCGTAATGTACGGGGTGTCCCGGGCGCTGAGCGCTGGACCCCAGACGCACGGGGTGGCTCAACAGTTCGGGGTTGTCACGAGTAGACGATCGCATTCAAGAATTCACGAAAAAAAACACTAGGTGCAGTCTTGCCGGACTCATTTTCTACCTCATTGACTCTGGAAAAAAAAAAACCCACCCCTTCTCTGTTATTGTACGGTTGGATTTTCGAACATCATGATCCGACTGTTGAGAGTCACTAAGGGGTCTTTAAATAAAGTTGTTCTGCCCGTTTATGCCATACATGATGTTGTTTCTTTCGTGGTCAGCTTAAAAGAATGACTGAGGGCTAGAGTAAGACAATGACTTCAACAAATGTACAAGCAGCACCAGAATTAGTGCCATAAACTATATTACTTCTAGAGGTCATCCCATTAAAGGGAAGACAAAGCCCCCAGGAACGACGCACGGATAAAAGCAGTTAAAAAATTAGGTCTTCAAGGCCTAAAAGGCAAGGCCTAAGTCATTGAAATAAACCTTTGATGAGAGGATTGCAAAGTGCACTTTTTGTCTGCAACCTTGCGAATTTCCATTTTTAACCAATAGTTTCGCATTGAAGTTGTGCCTTGCCTTGCCCAGGAGAGCTCTGCACAGGTTTGGGGCTGCCTCAAGAGTACGAGGCAAGCTTAGGTGGAATCCGAGGGCTTGCTATGACCAACACTGCTCAAGACTCAGAACTGTTACAATTTGTGGCTCCTTCTCTATCTCTTCCCTGCTTCCACACACATGTGTCTAACAATTAAATAAAAGTTTTTACACAAACCGTTCCATCACTTCTAAAAGAGACATTCAAATACCTGTCATACGGAAACTATTCAATGCCTGACAAATGTGGCGTCTCGGCCTGTACAAGAGCACCTTCTCTGATGACCTTGTCAGCAGATGCCACATGAAACGATATCTGTCATGACTGCATCTGCCACAATCAGATTCTCTCTTGTGCTTTGTTGACATTTGCAAATGTTGCTATTTGAGGTATTTACACACAAAATTGATTCATTCCTTGCACATAGTCTTTAATACCTTGCAACCATTAATTTCAATTTCATAACATGCCCAACTGGATGTGATGAATTCCTGGACAAATGTTACAAGCTGAACATAACACGTACCCGATGGCAAAGAGGCAAAGGCCAGATGTGCTATTGAGGGTGCAAAATTGGCAGAGCCCAGAAATCAGGCTGACTTGGATTTCATCAAGAACCACAACAATGAGGACTGTGTCCACTTTCAAGCTGCTAATACTGCAAATGTGGCTCCCACGAAGGATATTGACTGCAGCACGCACTGGGTCTCCTACCTCTGTGAGACAGAGAAACGCAGTTCTGGTTAGTACCACTGAACTGAGTTGCTGCCTGGGGAATCTTTGTGCTGTTGCTATTGCTCTATTTCCATTGAGTGTGCTCCATGTCCGTTTGCTGGATATCTCCCACTGACAACACAAAAGTACTACAAGTTGATTGAGGATGGAACCGTATGGGAAGAGACTATCAAAGTTTGCCACTCTGAGGCACCAAATATTGCCCAACTTGCAGAGCAAAGAAATAAACTTGAGTTTGACCTCCTTGACAACACCTTTGGAGGGAACAAGTAGGTTGGCAGTGGAAAGTTAGTTTCATGCATGATATACTACCACTGTTGGCTGAATAGCTTTAGCAGCTCTACTCTCTTCTCTTTTCAGCATCTGCCCAGGGTATCTCGGATCACAAAAAGGAGGGCAGGTAAGACTAAATTACAAGTATGATTGACAAAAGAAAAGTTGCAGTTTTGAGTTTAGGCATACAGGTTTTTGTATCAGTCTGATGGGATCATTTTAACCTTCCCCAAGTGGACCCGGAGCAGTCAGATGATTGGCAACAAAAACGAAGACTTCCAAGCTCCTGGTGGGTGAGTGGACCTTGACGGCAACACTGGTTGGTACTCATGTGCAAAGTGAGACTTCTTCTCTTGGTCAGTGCATACTAGAGTATTTCTGTGCTGGCACATATACAATGTCTTTTGCCCATGTCTTGCAGGAGATGTCAACAGGCTGCCCATTGATGCAACACGTGCAGAGGTAGTGGTGGACTTGAAAAACTCCAGTCCCACATGCGGCCCTTTCTCACCTATGGACAACAAGAATTCTTAAATAGTCCTAGAAATGTACTTAGGTCTCGAACAGTGAGCACCCTCATTATGGGAAAGGTTCTAGTGTGTGGAGGTGACAGGTTATCTATACGAGTGACTGACTGTTTCTTTTATGATGGGTACATGGTTGCTGGATTCTTCACCCTAAAATACCTGGCACAAAAGATGGTTCACTGAGTGCAGGGATGTTTGATGACAGAAGATGGTGGATTTGTGGAGGTGAGTTGCTGAAGGTGGCCAAAGCTTTTCACATACTTTCTGTACACCAAGAGATGCTCGAGGATTTCTGCTTACCTGTGATGCCAGGTGTGTTTCATGGACGCAGGATATGTTCAGAAACAAATGATTGACAGTGCAGTTGCCTTACACCGAATGACATGGGTGTATGACGATGACACAGGAACATTCGAACGTTACAAGGATATACCAACATCACCAGCTGCATTTTCCCCCCTTGTCTTCAAAACTTGGTCAGAGCACAGTCCTCGTCTACGTGGGCCCAGGGGAAAACAAGACCTGCCTCTTTGACATCAGCACAGAGGAATCTTCTGCGATTCCTAACCCGACAACAACACAAAAAAGTAGGGGTATGGATGTCTACTTACGTACGACCTTTAGTGTCACGCAGTGAGAGATGATCGATACAATGAATAGAGTCAAACCAATTTTACCACTGCCCCGGAAAAATCGACTAATTCCCAAAAAAGCAACAAAACCTATTTGACAATGTTGCTTTTTATGAGCCGCATCAAAATCTTGTCAGTAATTCTCTTGTGACACTGAACTAGATTAATAAGTCAAAGTCGTCTATTTCTAAGATCCAATATGTGGCACCATAACATTGCCTGATGGTTCACAGGAGGTGATAGTGGCAGGTGAAGAATACGCAGTTACAAGAGGCTTTAATGGGGTGCTGGTGTGTTCAAGATCTACAGAGATACTTTCATTATTCACAATGGAATGGCGTAAAGGACCAGACCTACCAGAGGATGTGTCTGACCCCTCTGGCACTGCTATTGTCGGCTCTGACATGTATGTAAAGTTAGGTCGCAACAAAGGGACAAAACTCTGCTTCAGACGCGGCTTGGGAAGTGACTCTTTAGAAAGATTTGATAAGTTAAAAACTAAGGCTGGGCGACATTCCAAATTTCTTGACTGGTCCATACACGAGTCGATACGGCAAGAGTTTCACGATACACGACATAAAAACACATATCGTGTATCGCGTTTGGTCGAAAAACTTGTCCGCAACAGTACTCACTGAGAAGTCAGAATAAAATTGTGCTTTGCTCCTATTGTATCAGGTCCATCGGAGGAGAACGTCTATTGTCACCTTCTTTTTGACTCTGACGATCCTGGTCTCAGCGATGTTCTTGGCGTTCCAATCTGCACTTCTTCATTTCCACTTCTTTATGGAAATCAGGAGTCCCTTTGACCGCCCTGAGTTTCGTCCAGGTCCAGCTGCACTGACTGGGCTGAACGTGCACGGCAAAGCTGTTTTTTCCTGATGCATCAATTCCTTTTAACGTAAAAACCAATTCTCTGAAGCGGGGAATCTTTTAGCCCCGGGGAATATTTTAGATCTTCGTCCAAATTTGGTCCCAAACTATTTTTCCTTCTAAAGTCTCTGTGAGTCAAAATTGACCTCTCCTTAGCTCAATACGAGACACTTTTTAAAGTGTTGAAATCGCGCACTGAGCAAAAGTGCTTGGCTTCATCCTCCCTCCGTAGTCGGGCAAAAGTGCAACCTAATCTTTTTTGGTAATCTCCTTTGTGCTCATAACTTTTTCCTGTCTCTCCTGGTTTTACTACGATTTTTTGCACCTGCCCTCGTCTTTCCTCTGTTTTTACTGCTACACTTTTGGCCTGAGAAAACAAGAAATACAGTTGGAAGAGAGAATTTTGGAGGAGATTTCGCTAGTCTACAAATACCTGGATTAGTCGCAGGATGTTCAAAACTGTGCGCTTTTGCCTCATGTTTTGGGGGCGTCTGAACTTTGTTGAGAAATGGCAACCCCGCCTTAAGGACAAGTATTCATGGCGAACAAATGCACGAGGAGATTTGTATGTTTTGTTGTATCAAGCAGATTGAGGTCGGGTCATTTACCTATGGGTTTGTGTCACATCTCTATAGGAAGTTTTCCCCTACGCAGAAGGCTTAAAGGCTCATCTTCTTCTCCACCGTCAAAGCTCAAAGCTTCTTGGACGTTGCTGTTCTCGTACACGCGCACGTTGTGCCAGAGTCAGCGCACCCGCAGTCCTCCTTGCTCTGTGTGTGCATGATGTTGGCGGAGATTTGCAGCCAAGCCAATCTCACAGAGTAGAAGTCGTCGTTATCAAATTTTCTTGATGGATGGCAGCAAAAAGGAGACTAGGTGAGGTCGTCGGACTGGCTGGCCTAGCTGATGTTGGCCGAGGCTGCCGTTCTTGCATGCCAACTCGTCAAACTTTGGCCCAATTGAGAAGTTGGCGGCAAAAGTGTCTTCCACTCGAGTCACTTGGAGACCAAAGACTCGTTGTTGTCCTCACACATCCAGCTCGGGGTCCTCGAGGAGGCGTCGTTCTTCTTCTTCGCCACTGCATAAATCTAATATTCGGCTGTCCCCTCGACAGCAAGAAAAGCTTCTCCATCTTCTGCGTGGCGCAGTCGAAATTCAAAGTCATTCATCATCAACGGGGGGGAATCGCAGTGAACCAACCCCCCGGCAACTCAATAAGATGGGGTGCTGAGAAAGTTCGACGAGATCGCGCCAGCCCCCGAGCTACACAGCGTAATTACCACGCTTCTGCCGACTGAACTTTGGAGTCACTCTGTGTGGAGAGACTTCGTCAGCTTTCCACCACTACTGAGCCACCCTGTGAGGCAGCAGCAATCGAAACCAAATAAAACTTTCTATCAGTTGCTTTTGAAATACGGGTAAAACGACGCAGATTCCGCTCAAATCCCTCCAGATCTCCTCTCTTCACGCTCAAACAAGGAGAAAAAAAAAGCTCCTTGTGAACTTCTGCGACGTCGACCAGAAAGCCTCGGTGGCTGTGATTTATTCCCTCCTCTCCGCCGATCCCTTCCTCTCATTGAAAATTCGTTCTCAAAAAAGAGAAAGAAAGAAAATCCCGCCGATTCAACAATGCGACACTTGCCATTTTTCTCTCCCAATCGCACGTGCAGTGAGGAAGCAGCGCTTGGACCCGGAGTGCGGCTCCATCGGATGGCAACGCTGGCGGACCCGTTCGACTGGATCGTTCACTTCCTCAGGACGATAAATGGCTTTGGCAGTGGTTAGTGAGGCTTCAACTCGCCTTGGCAACCCTGACGATGCTCATTGGGGAAGACCAATTTTGCCAACTCTGGCCTTTACGCATGTGAACAGGTGGCTGTTGGGGGATCAGGGCTGCCAGAAACCGCCGAATTGGCCTTTTTCAGATCCTCTGGGAGGAAGAACATTGCATGCGGTACTAATTTGGTTTAATTTAGCGCTGTTTTTTTCGTTTCACATTTGGCTTCTTCCCCATAGAGGTGCCAACACCAGTGGGGGATGGATAATCTACTTTGCTACACCCTGTATGAGGAGTGGAGGAAAAAGAACTGTTGTTTTCGTCGTCCCTACGAAATTTCAGAGCTCTCTCGTTAAGAAGTTTGAAAGAGACTTTGGCGCATGATGACTCATTCATAATCACAAGTCCCGAGGGAGGAAACGGTGGGGGTAAGTTGGGGGGGGGAGCAAATTGGAAATGAAAAGGTCCTTTCAATTTTCGGTCCACGCCTGCTCACGCTCCGTCTGGTGGGGAAAGTAAGTGATTTGCAACGAAATTCATGCGAGAATGGGTTGAGGTTTATCGAGAGGCTGGGGCAGAACAGCTGTTTGGCGTTGATAAGGGTGGAGGAGGGGGAGGAGGTGACGTTGCTGATGTCGGCGAGCTCGTGTGACGTCACACACCTCTCGGGACACGAGTAAAAGGGGTGCGGACACCACTAAAACGCACTTAGAGGTGTTCGAAACTAGTGATTGGCACATGGATCCTGACAGAGATTTCCACCAGTAGACAACCAATTCTTTAGTAGGACCTTAACTATTTAGACTCGTTCAGAAAAGGAACGTAGAGCTAAAAGTAGAGAGAGATCGACGAATAGATGTACAGTAGAAGACGCTGATAAGAATACCACCCGTTCTCGGCCAAAACAGGCCTATATCGGCCTCACAATGTTCATCACAATTAACAACATAAGCAATGTTGTGTACTCAGAGCCTTGAGACAAGGCTCTGCTCATAGAGTCATTATTCCTTGAGAGCGAAGGGTGTTGGTGCTTTTTGCCTTCGATTCTTGCGTCCAGACTCATCGTCATCATGTTCGGATTTCGAATTTCTCAAAATTGTTCACGTTCTACTGTTTTTATGCACCTTCAGACGAAAATTGTCCTTATAAGCGAATTTGAGTGTTCTCGAAAGCAGAGAAATTCACTACATAAGGCGCAGTTTTATTCCGTTCCTGAGAAATCTGTTCTTATAAGCGGATTGTTCTTATATCCGGTGTTCTTAAAAGCGGCTTCTACTGCATTACATTTGCTGACATTTCAAAAGTTTGAATCCAGCTGCTTTTAGATGATTTCCTTTCAGTTTTTTAGAAATCATGTTGATTAGTTTTTAGGCAAAAGCAAGCCAAACTCAACTCATCGGTGTCAACTAACAAAAAGTAATGATGAGGCGAGCCCCAATTTTTATGGTCTCATGGGCCTCGATCCCCCTGAGCCTTATGGTGAAAGTCGTGGAAAGTAACTTTGCATAAATGATAGGAGCTGGGTTGGAGCGGACAAAATGCTATGCAATTTTTGTCCATTTATGTACTATTCTGCTCCCTATTCATACTAATAATATAGTAAAATTTTCACTTACTTTCTCACAGCTAATACTGCAAAAAGGTTGTCAAGGCTGGAGCCTTTTTCTAAGCTGCCGTCGAAGGCTCAGGTTATTTGGTCCAGGCTTGAGACTGATGTCATCACTGATGGAAAGGGTGGAAACTGATCCAAGCCGTCCCCTTTTTCAGAAGTTTTTTGGCTCACGTTGCATTTTGCGAAATGCAACAAAAGTGTGCAACAGTTTTGTCATCATCCAACCTTTCAACCCGTAGAGGTCGTTCACCATTCCTGGCAGGAGGACGAAGAAGAAGGTGAGCATGGGAATTCTTCAGCTGACGAGGCAGAGTCCAAGAAGCTCTGGCTGCGACTCCACATGTGAGCGACAGCTTCTTCGAGATCAACATTGTCGACTCCGCTCTCGACGCTTCCATGTCTTCCTCCTGCTTGTCAGTGTTGTCGTGTCCAATGGTCCCTCTGGGGCCGCCAACGCCGGTGAGGAGGGCAAAGTCAGTTACTCTGACAGCCTCTGGTTGGCGACAGCTACCCACACATGGTGGAGAAGACAGTGGTGACCATGGTGATGACAGAGGAGCAAATGGAGGGGAGAGCATCCAAATCACCTCAGCACGAATGTTTTGTCCTTCAATTTTTGATGAAACAACCTCTAAATTTGTTGTGACTACTGTAGCAGGGTGGATCAGAAGTGAGTATTTTGAAGATGGATGCCTCTGTAGTTCAGTTACAAGGGCAGAAAATTTTATGTACTGCTCATTCTGTAACAGTGTCCTCCTACATTTGTTGGCACCGCTTTCAAGTACCATCCATCTTGTGGCCTTTGCACATCAGTAATGTCCAAGTGAGAAATCCAGCAGCTCTTTGAGATCCCCCCTCTGCTCTTGCCTGAGAAAGACACTCAAAGTTGTCCCGTGTTCACGTTGGGCAGAGACTTTGAAATGAGAACGCTCATGAGCATTGTTTTGCTTAAAAGCTGCGCAACTTTATATCCAAAGTGTATGAGGTTGAAGGAGAGTCGAATGGCAAAAATCTGATCAACACACAACAATTTTATTGGTGGGCATCAGACATTGCCTCAAGGTCTGTGTGCCGACTGCGAATATCAGATGAAGAAGCTTCTGAAGCAATTCCAACATTTATAGCATTATAACCTCTTATTCTACTTTGCTGAAAAGTAAAGTTACAGTTGAGCTGGCAAAAAGCAAAACGCTGCAACCTTTCTGCTTTGAGATAGAAAAACTATTCGTCCCAAGATTGTTGACCACAGTGACCAAGTACATCAGGTGCGACCATCTAATGTCCGTGTACCTAAATTGCCCACTCTAAATTGCGGGAGTAGTAGGCAATTAGCCAGACTGAACTAAATTAGGGTAATATGACGTCATAAAGTTCTCATACCTCATAAGCAACAGTTTAAAAGACCAGGGGGAACCATCAAAGGTCAGTAACACCAGCAAAGTCAGCTTGATAAATATCAAGCTTCTCGCTTTGCTGGCCTTTGCCGTCACTGTGACCTTTGCCCTGGTGGAAGAGGATGAAGTTCCTGATGTCAAGCACCACTTCTCCCTCACAGTGCGCGGCACCTGGAGGTCCACCTGCCTCCCAGGCATTCGGTTCGTGGTCCACCCAGAGGAGTGCAACCAGCATTTCCACTGGATACGCTCACCTCCAGAGCTGTCCGGACCCACTCCTGTTCGACCCTAACCTGAACGTGTGCAACTGGCCCGAGCAGGTCCAGTGCTCGGGTTCCACCACTGCCCCATGGAAGTGGACTGCACTGGGAAGCATGATATCCCGCTGCCAGTGAACTTGATGGCCCTATCTTCAATGTCCACCCTAAGCCTGGCATCGACCCTATTGCGATTGGGCTTGCAATGCTCTTGATTGCCCAAGTAAGCTGACTTGAGTCAATGACGCATGCACACTTGGTCCTGACTACCTGTGCCATCGTGTGGGTCCACGCGTCACTGGTGGACAGCCTGAGGCACGGGCCATTCGTGAGAGTAAGGGGGGGGAGGCAGATTGGCAGAGATCAGGGCCTTTCATCAGTTCTTCTTCCTCCAAAAAATGTCAAAAAACTTTTTTGGGCGGACACAGTTGAGTTGTCACTGTACAGTCCTTGCCCTAAGCATTATCACTTGGGGAAAATTGCAATAACATTCTTTTTTAGGGTTGAGCTTTGATGTCAAATGTATCGTAGACCTGAAATCCAGACTTTGGGTCAAGTTTTGTCTGCCCATTGTGACACTCGACGGCAACAAGTGACTTGATGCTGTTGAGGTCTGTCCCCGAGTGCCTCTTGTCGTGGTTGTTGCTGTGAGATCGTGCTCGTCCGTTGACCGCGATGATGCTGTCGTGACCGAGCAGGTGTTTTTGGCATGCAGCAAGTCACTCAAGTGAGTACACACGAATGCATATCTTTTGTTCAGGACTGAATCATTTCAAAGTACAATTGGCCTTAGTTGGGTCAGGACGTGGTGCTCATCGCCATCATGTACAAAGCATCCGGGTTCAACTGTCCAACGCACCCAGTCAGTCCATTTGGTTTTTCTTTAGTTAATACAATACCTGCACTAAAAGAAGATCGCCCATATTTTGCACTGAAATTACTTTTTAGTAATTATTTAGTGACTCACTCAGCTGTAGCCTCATGGACGTAGGAGCCAGATTGTGTCTGCCTATGTTGAGCTTCAACGCTCACACTGCATGAAAGATGATGTTGCAAAATGCGCTTTTTCATCATTTTTTTTTCAAAACGTGAGACTTGTACCAACTATGATAGTGTCTAACGTCAATTTTCCACCCTAGAAAAACTAATATTGACATTTTCCAACTAGCCTATTGTCTATGAAATGATTTCTCTTTTAAACGTGGATTCAGTCGTCAGCGCCAGCAACGAGTACGTGGACGGAGGAGGTGACGACGACTTGCGCATCGCGAAATCAGTCACAAACTCGGTCGGTGCCTCCCCCATGTTGGACGTGGCCAAGACCATGCTGTCCTGCACTGTCCTCAGATTGCAGACGTCACGCTGCCTGTCCATTGTGACGAGGCTAACTGCGCCCTCAGCCCCCCACATCCATATGCAAGTCTCGTGTTACATTGGCAGAAAAAGTGGGACACTCTGACTGTTGTTCTGGGACTGAGAAAATCTCCCTGGAGAGCACACAAGAAACACAAACACGCACGAGCGAAAGAGACACGACTTATGCATACAATATTAACATTGCATGTAGGACTATGCAGTGCCATTAACCGGTGGATGTTGGGAAATGATAGCAGTGCGGACTGTGCAGTGCATACAGGGTGGACACAAAACTCTGAAACAATTGTTTAGTGTCGCTTCACCTGCTTTCCCTTGGATGGGAGAAAGCGACACAGACGTTGAAAGAAGAATTTCATGAAACGAGAAATCAGGGTTGCCACAATTTCCAGGACGTCCGGGTTTCTTTACAGTTTTTTTTTCTCATCCGTCCGCACCCTGTCTGTAAACGGACGACAGAAACAACTTTTCTAAAGCCACAACAAACTCACAAGGGATAGAAGAGCAAGAAGTGGCCACCACTGCGCAGATGTTTACACGAGAACCCTTTTTTGTGTGAGTATTAAGTATTGAGCTTCATTTCTCCCTGGTCCTTGGAGAAAATCAACCTTAATCCGTCGCATTCAGCATGTTCAAGTCAGAGTTGCCGGAGGACTCGAAAAAGCGCACTTGGATTACAGTGAAAAATGTTCGTGGCATGAAATCGACCAGGATTCAGTCAAACCGAGGCCGCAAGTAACAAACAGTTATAACGATTGATAGTTTACACTGTGAATGGCAACGCTTGAAATCCTCCTCACAATGTGGACCGAAAAAACCAATGAACACAAGTCTAGCCTAAACATAAATATGCCATCATACGAGAATTGTTTAACAGACGCATGTGTTTGTTAAATACCTTCAGTGCAGCAATGAGTCTGAAGCCAAAATGAAGACAAATGTACACGTGTGTTCAGACTCAAGTCTTTTTATTTATCCCTCAGTATGTAAATGTAATACCTTGCATGGACTAATAGAGACATGATCCAGCTATCTGGAGAGAAAAAAAGGGAGGAAGGAGCCTCAATCCCCAAGTGGCCAGAGGAAACCATTACATTCATTAGCATTTTTGCGGTACTTTGAGGGGGAGAGAAAGAGTCTGGAAGTGAGATAAAAACAAATGATGACGAAGAGGGGATTAGGGATAGATTTTATCTAGTCCCACCGGATCCATTGTACATCTACTGATGTAATGCGCCTTTTTTGTCACGCCAGGTAGGACCTTTTAGCTGTGCCTGATTCATGCATATTCATTCAAGCTCCAGCTCACAGCCTCTGACGGAATATTTGAAGAAGAGCTGGCAAGAAAGTCTCATTCTGGATTGCTTTCAACAGCCACTTTTTGATCGAAAGAGAGTGTGTGTGTGTGTGTGATAATGGAAAGGTCTTGTTCCTAGATGAAGCTAATCCGATATTCCCGGAGGGTTCAACCATTGTAGTGCAGGACCGTTGTTGGAGCTTTGTAGAGGCTGCATACAGGGTGTCCTGGAGATGTGGCAGCTTTGAAAGTGACACACACACTGCGTGGTCAGACTTTCGGTGTTGCACGATGCCCATAGTTGCCTCATCACTAAGTCTTAAATTGTGTGGGCAGCTAAAAAACTGTGGGTTTCCACGGGTTCAACTCTCTGGGCCTCGAAGAAAACAGCAGCCAATTTCAACAGCTTTTGTAAACACTTTTTCTGCTCCTGCCAACTCTAACAGTCATCGATTCCCGGAAGATGAGGAAGAACTGCAGAAATCCGTGCAGCATAACAGAGTTGACAAACGTCTGGGACACCCTGTGTCAGTGCATTGTTCTCGAGACCCTTCCCTGTACGAGAAGAGCGATGCTTTCATGAAAGAAAACAAAATTGTCATTCTTGGCTGCTTTTTATGGCCAGTTTCTTTGCATGGTCCATTAATGCACCTCCGTCCGAGTCTTGACTCAATAAGGAGAGAGCAGCAGCTACATAAGCTCTGCTCTGCAACTGTCATTGCTGACGAGTCCGCAGGGTCTGACCTCTCCTGACTGAGAGAGGTTTGCTCGACTTGGACGCCAGATGGCGGTAAACGTCCGTCAGTCCCATCAACGCACACTCTCAGTTGCAAATCGAAGACAAACAGAACACGAACGAGTTCGAGTGGTCTCGGCGAGTAATGACAACAACGTGGTCTGGTCTTCTTGGTCTCGATGGCCTCGGTCTTTGGTCTTCGTCAGCGTCGGCCGCTTGTTGTTGCTGTACCTCACAGAAGCCGAGATGGTGATCGCGATTGCGCTCCAGCCTGGCCACCAGCTCGAATCTTCGTCATGTGAATGCATGCAAGAAAAGGATCACTAATCTGCAAGTAGCATGCGCAGTTGCGCGCATAGCCAACCCCCTTTGCCTCTTCTGCGTGCGTGCGTGCGTGCGTGCGCGTGCGCGCGCGCGTGTGTGAGCCAATTGTGTCAAAGGAGGCACGTCAAGAATTATTTTCGCATCAAAAGAAAGCAAAGAGTGAAGATCACAGCATGCGATGTCTTCTCCAATCGTGCGTGGTGAAAAGAAAGAAGGATGGAAGACCTTTGGCAACGGTTTCAGCTCGTGCAAACTTATTCACTCCAGCGCAATCTTAAAGAATGAGAAAATATTACACAAGGCTGATGAGATAATAGGGGGAAATTTACAAGTTTATATTTCGGCTGCTCCGCTGTCGTCATTCATGGGCACATTCTTCTTCATTGCTGTCGTCAAGCTTCGTCTGCCTGTCCAGGCGGTTTGGCATGGGGGTGTGTGTGCAAAATTGCGAATGTGGCCGTGCAATTGTGGTTCAGACATTGTTGGAAACATCTGTACATCTTGAATTTAGAATAAAAAACGTGGTGTGGGACACAAATGTTATCACATTTCGGCTCATTCCGCCGGAGGGTCAACTGACGCTCCACAGGGGTTGCCATAAGTCAGTTGCCACGTGTGGAAGACGACGGAATGGCAATCCCTCTTTGCTGTTACACAGCCAAGAAGTTGTGTTCCAGAACAACATGATCTGTGTGTGTGACAAAGTCTCCTGGAAACATTGGCAACTTTGTGCCCCACCCTGAAGTCCTGATGGGGCTCAGAGTGCAAGGACTGCCCATCCCTGTTCTGCTGCCAGCCACATGTCTCCATGAGAGCAACATCTGCCAAGAAAGTAACAATTCAAGCATGAACGAGCACTTGCCAGAGGCTGTTGTGCAGTCCCCTTGCTGACTTTCATCGGAAAGTCCTTCACTGCCATTTCCGCGAGCAGGAAAGCACTGAAAGTCGTGGAGGAGTGCAAACCCAAATTAAATTTTCTCTCTCTGCTCGAAAATCTAAATTGCTAATTGATTCAGCAGTGGCCCAATTTCTGCTGAGGCAGCAGACGGTTTAACAACACCCTCGTCCCCTTCCCCATCGCCCCCGCTGCCTCCCCCAGCCCCCCCTTGTGCGTGGACTTCTGGATGGCCGAAAACGAAGGAGGAAGAAGGGGAAATGTGAGGAGGCATTTAAACTTCGAGGGGGGGGGGGGAGAAGGAGCTTGAGATTCATAGAACTTTGACGATTTTTCTGTGTTCTGCAGTCAGCACAATTGTCTTTTTCTGTCTGCCATTAGAAAGTCATCATTATCGATAGCAACACTGGTTGAATGTCAAAGTTTATTTTCTGCCATGAATCGTAATAGGATTTTTAGCATACTTCAGAAGATGTCTCACAGCCTACAAAGATATCTGAATAGTGAAACCAATGCGTACATTGACGTGGATAACAGAAGCCTGAACACAACTCCTTCTAGAGCGCTCTAGAGCTTTCCAGAGCTTTCTAGAGCGTTCAACAGCTTTCTAGAGCGAGGCAGCTAGAGAGAAATGGTGATTATGTGACTCAGACTCTTCAGTCCTGCATGCATGAAAAAACGATTCTGTTAAAACTACCTGCGCTACGAGGTATTGCGATTCTTGATATATAAGTCGGATCTGAACACCAGATATGTGAGTATGCCGAGATATGCGTGACTATGATTCATTCTTCTTCTTCTCCTGCTTGCCCGCCCTCCGGCTGGCCAACTTGGGCGAGAACGTGGAGGTGGCGGAGGAGTCCGAGGAGTAAGAGTTCTCTCGCCTCGTCCTGCTAACGTCGATGCCGGAGAGGAACTGAGGCTGAGGCCGGCTGCTGAAGAACTTCTGACTAGTTGAGGCGACGAAGTAAGAGTTCATGGGCGTCTCGTCGCTGCCGCCGTTCCCGTGACTGTCGTTCAACGCCGACTGATCGTTCAAGTCCTTGTTGAACTTTCCGCTGCGGACGCCACTCGCGTTCAACGGCGCCTCGTCGCTCCATTCGCCGTTGAACTTTCCACCGGCGCTCTCGTGACTGTCGTTCAGCGGCGCCTCGTCGCTCCATCCGCCGTTGGACGCGCCGCCGCCGTTGGAGGCCTCGTTTGAGTCGATGCCGTCGTCTTCCTCGTCCTCCTCCTCGTCGAAATAGGTGCTGGGCGGAAAGACGCTGCTGCTGGCGTTGGAGCGATTGAGGGACGACGAACCGTTGTCAGAGTCCACTACAAAGGCCAAAAGTACAGTAAGGCGAGTCCTCCTTTCCTTTTTTTTTCACACACTTACATAGCCCCATCCTGAGCTTCGGCCCATTCGGCCCGGCCTCCATGTAGTACCGGGGCTCCGTCGACGGCTGCATCGTCTTCAGGTGTCTGTGCTCGAGCGTGGACTGCACGCTGCGGTCCACCATCTGCGACCCCGCGTGTGCAGCGTAGTGCTCGGAGGGGTTCTCGTAGATGTCCATTGACTGGCCGAGAGCGTTCGTCATCCTGCAATCAATGAATTCAGGCTCACACATTGCGTTCACGGACGATGACTTGGACAGACACGCGAGAAAATTTAAGCCCGAGTAAACGCGTCTTAAGACGAGTCCTCACCTGGCGGGCTGGAACAGGTGAGCCAAGACTGGAGGTGAGTAATTTCTGTTTGAGATGCTGGCCCAGTTGTTGCTCTCGAACTCCTGTTGGCTCTTGCCCAACCTCTTCTTCTGGGCCATGCTGGGGCTGCCCATGAAGGCCGGCGAGGGGGACGAGCGCAGGTGGGTGCTCAACGGAGAGATGCGAGGACCGTTTGTGGGCTGAAAACAAAGAAGGAAAAACGTCATGCCTTTCCTTGATATTCTGGCAAACCCTCTCTGAAAGTAATCACCTTCTTCAAATTAAGATCTTCCTCCCCCCTCTTATCTTTCTTTTCACCCCTCCCTTTTTCTGTTTCGCCGTCGCATCTACCATACATGACTGCAGTAGGGGGAAAGCCGGCAGATCAAGAACCTCTTTATACCCTTTCAAATTTTGGCACGGTAGCATCAGACCTCACTACCCTAGATTGGGGAGCTTTTTTATGGTCGAGTCATCTTCCTCCAACTTCCGGGATTGCAGGAACAGAGGGGGTGGCTCTATTGGATGTCTTTAAGGTCGCGTTCAACCTGGCGCAATGGGGGATCACTCAGTAGTACATAGGGACAGCGCAGGAGCGAGACAGTTGACAAAAAAGTGTGCCCGTGTGACTGCGCCTTAAGACGATCCCCTCCCCAAGACTATAGACGATTTTTCATGCTGGTTTGCGTCCAATGAGACAAAGTTTCCCACCCAAAAATAGATAAAGGGGAAAGATAAAGGAGTCTGTGAGGCCACAGAAAGGCTTCATCTTCTCTAAAGGAAAAAAAAGTAATCTCATTGATGGAAGATGTAAAGTGGTCGTCACAACCCCACTTTTACGCCCTCAACCCCATGAGTAGAGACTTTTTTTGACGTCTCTCGCTCCTGTGGTCACAATTTGTCGACTGCATCGAGAGGCTGAGCTGCATTCACATGTTGAGGCCGACAAAGCTATGCTTTCCATCTCTCATTCCTCTTTTTTGGCGATAAAGTCCCCCCTCGACGCCCCCTCCATTTATTTCAGCAGCTTCCCCCTCGCTTGCAGCTTCCCCCGTGTTCATCTCTCTGGAAAAAGTAGGAAGGAGGGAGGGAGAGAGGTGTAATGAGATTATTAGCATGAAAAACGCGACGCTGTCGGAGCACCGAAAGTTCCTTCTTTCAGCCTCTTTGGCGAAATGGAGGCCGCGTTTGACGCATGTCCTCGTCAGCCCTGGCAGCGACCCTCGCCGGCCAGGACGACAAATGAAGCTTCGACTGCACGTTCAGGAGGGAGCCAACAGCCATCAAGGCTGATGGGCGCTCTCCCACTCACTTTTGCTGGCTAAGTAAAGGCCGACGCCAAAGGCTCTCAGGACATCTTTCGCAGGGATTTATTTTCGCAAATTCAATCCCAGCAATTAAAGCCAGGGGCTAAAAGGATGAAAGGCAGGGAAACTGTGTGTCTCTCCAGGAAATTGCCCATTAAACCTTTCTGCAAGTTGTGCTGTCGTTGTACGCACAGCGCTAATACTTGCACGGCTTCAAGCCACAATCTCGTCACAGCCGCATTGGCGCGAAATCAGTCACGGTGCCGGACGAGACAGAGGCAACCGTGTAAACAGCCGCTGCCAGCTGCACTGAGAAAGCAATCTTGCTACGGCCAAACCGTGAACTGAGATGAGGCCACATCCGAGCACGTAGCTTGAAATTGCTCCAGAAGCCTCACACTCACCAATACCATACAGAAATATTTTCGAGCCGACGAGTAGGATAATGTAGTCAGCAAAGTAGCGCAGCATAGTCGGGCAAACTTTGGTGAGGGGACTGTTTCCAGGGGCAACAGGACTATTTGGCGGAAGTATTTAACTCAGTCATGACTAGAATGGTATCCAAATAAAGTTGATTGTGACATAGCGCCAATCTCGACCATGTCAACTCTTTGTCTGCTCCGTGCCGCCGTGGTGCCTCTCAGGAGGGTCGTGTCTAACCTGTGCGGTGTCTACCCTGTGTCGTGTCTAACCTGTGTCATGTCTACCCTGTGTCGTGTCTGACCTGTGTCATGTCTACCCTGTCTCGTATCTACCCTATGCCATGTCTACCCTGTACCTCGTCGACCCTATGCCGTGTCTATCCTGTGCCTTGTCGACCCCATGATATATCTGCTTTGCGTCATGTCTCCAACATTGTGCCGTGTCTATCCTGTGTCCTTTCTACCTTGTGACTGCCACCGCCCGACCACCCAGGCCGTCTTTTCTGCGTACTTGTAACGTCGTCCTACTACTGTGAGGTTGTCGTGAAACGAGATCTACTGCAAATTTAGTCATGGTGGGCAGAGAAGAAGACATTTATCGCAATAGCACATCTCGAATGCAAAGATTTCCCTACGCAGAACAAAAAAAAGAGATCTCAATCTGTGTCGCTTGTCCAAGTTTCATGGCTCGGTTGAATGTGAAAAAAGTGCCGGTGTTTCTACTTGAGGACTGACAAGATTTGTGTCTTAATGAACGTCAGGAGTGACAATTGGGTCTTGACCACACGCATCTTTTTCTCTACATCATGTCGAATGAGGAGGTGTCTCTCACCGTTTTTCGCCTGGAACTCCTGGGCGATCCTGGCGGCGAGTCTGACGTGGCGTTGGCAGCAGCCGCCGCAGCCAGCGACTGCTTCTCGAGGGGCGGCGGCGGTGGAAAGATCTCTGACCAGTTGGGGATGTAGGGATTGTTGTTCCCGCCGCCGCCGCCGCCGCCGCCGCCGCGAGAGGAACTGGCGTTCGTCGGCTGGTCAGTTCCACCGCTGCCGATGCCGCCACCGCTGAGCATGGAGTCCCCGCCGCTGCTGGAGGTGGTCTTGTGCGAGAGAAAGTCTTGAGCGGCGGGGTCGTGCTGAGGCAGAGACATGAACGTGTTGCCATTCTAAAACGCAGAAGTACGCACACTTCAGACGTAGGCACAGCTCTATACGTGCACTGCACTGTGCGTAGTCGCGCAGTTATGACAGCACCCTGGGGACGCCACACTTACCACGGTCCTCATCCTGTTCTGCATCGCCAGCGTTGTCGTGGCGTAGGGCGCCGGGTCCGAAGACGCGCCGGCCCCGCCGAACCCGTTGAACGTCGTCAAGAGACCACTGTCGCCCTCTCCAACTTCTGCGTACAAGTCGTGGCCGTCGGCGTCCTTCTCCTTGTCCTTCCAGGAGGGGCCCAACCAGACAGCCTCTCTGGGGTCGATAGTGCGACCGCAGGAGGAGGAGGAAGTCGTCCTGGGGTCGCTGTAGCCGGAAAACTGGGCGGAATTTGCACGATTCTTAGCGATGGCGGCCCGGCGGCGTCGAAAGATCACAACACCCAGGAAGGCGGCGGTCGCCGCTGCCACGAGGGCGGCCAACAACGCGGCTACGAACCACGCATCTGCCGTGAAGCCACCACCGTCGCTGTCAGCCGCAGTCGCCGAGGAGGACGCGGCCAGGTGGCGGATGAGGGCCGGATCCATGCGGAAGGCCACAGGGGCGGAAAAGGGGCCCAGCCCGGCATTGGTGAAGGCGCAGGCGCGGATTGTGTAATCCTGGAAGAGGGAGACAATTTTCCACGTTGGCACAACGTTGGCGTCGGCACATAAACGAGCCTGTTCAAGAAGACCTTTACTCACCTCATTGACCGTAAGGTTGCTGAGCACGAAGGAGGTGGTGGTGGCGTTGACGGTGATGTTTGAGTGGAAGGACGAGCCGTTGCCGTTCTTGACGTGCAGCTGGTACCCGAGTAACACTCCGTTCCTGTGCTGGGGTGGCGGGGGTGCCCACCTCAGTTGGGCTGAGGAGGCATTGAGCAGCGCCGTCACAGCCACGGTGGCCGGCGGGGCCGAGGGCGCGTCCGCCAGCGTCTGCACGTGCAGCGAGTTGCTCGGCTGACCCTCGAGACGCCCATAGAAGGGTGTCAGGAACACCTCGTATTCTGTGAACTTGCGCAGGTCGGTGATGAGGCAGTCGTTGTTGTTGCCGTCGTCGAGCATCACGGTCTTCATGTTAAACTTCTGAGATCCGCCGCTCATGTCGCGGAACCGCACAAAGAAACCCTCGACAAAGGTCGTTGATGCTGCGACGCTCCAAGACACCCTGATTGTGGTTGAGCTCACGGCCTCGATGCTCGTGAGCTCCACTACCTTGGTCATGAGGGCGTCCTGGGCGGAGGCGACGTCGTCATTGCCGGTAGTGACGGCGGGGCTGTCGCGGAGGGTGCGCACCCGCTCGCTAAGCTGGGTGGGCGGGGAGACCCCGTGCGAATTCTCGGCACGCACAAGGAAGACGTAGGAGGTGTCGGGCTTGAGGTCGGTGACCGTGTAGGTCTCGGAGGGCACGCGGTGGGCGGCCGCCACCCAGCCACTCTGCAGATCGGCGCTGAAGTACTCCACCGTGTACCCGATGAGCGGCGACGACCCCATCCGGTCGTTGCGTCTCCAGCTAAGAGTGACCGAGGTGGCCCTCCTGTCCACGACCCGGGGCCGAGTGGGCGGCTGAGGAAACGTCGCCGGGTCCGGGGTCTTGTGGAAGATGATGTTCGGGTTTTTGGGATCCTCCACGGAGAGCGAGGCCGACCACGACGTCTCGCCGCTCTCAGCGCTCGCTGTGCAAGTGTACAGGCCCGTGTCGGAGGCCCTCAAATCTGTAAAGGTGGCACTCACTTTGTACCTACTGACGTCCATGCCCAGAGAAAGGATCTTACTGTCAATGACGAGGGTTCCCGAGGGCTCGACCATGACCCTGCTGTCCCCCGGAAGCCGATTTCCATCCTTTGTCCATCTGATGTTGGGCTTCGGAGTGCCGAAGGCCTGGCAGGGCAGGACGGCCACGGTGTCCACGGGGAGCGTCTGGTTCGCCGGGCCCATGGCGATCACTGGTGGCGGGGTGTCCTCCACCGCGGTCACCTCCAGGTACGCCTTGGTCACCGAGGAGCCAGCCACGCTGAGCGCCGAGCAGATGTAGAAGCCGCCATCTTCCTTGCGCACACCCTGTAACATCCGCCCAAGACGAGTCAAAAAATCGTCCTCACATCTGAGGAGGCTCCGGCTCCCCAATAGAGTTGAGTGGAGCCTTGAGTCCGGAGCTTTGTTCCTCTTCGACCGTACCTGTATTTTGAGCGTGCCGTCGTCCGTGACGTGCATCTGGCCGTAGGTGTTTCCGGCGAAGATCAGCTCCTGCGACCCCTCCTTGGTCCAGAAGACGGAAGGCGGAGGATTTCCGTCAGCCACGCACTTGAACGAGGCGATGCCGTTCATGCCCACCCGCTGATCACGAGGCTTGACCAAGAAAACCGGGCGAGCTTGAAGAAGAACAGCAACATGACCGCACTGGACAGGAAGTCAACTCGGAAGGGGGGGGGGCAGGAGTAGGATAAAGAAATCTCCTCCATGCAGACTGAAGCTCAACACTAACACACTCGAGAGAAGCCTGGGTTATCTTATTGAGGAGCTCATGGCATATTGTGATAAGGCTGTGTCCACCAGCCAAGTCAGGAAATCTGGTGAGAACTTGCTAAATTTAGTGAGAAAGTCACCAAATCAGGTGGGAAAATCACCAAAATTGCAAAGAAAACCACCAAATCAGGTGGGAAAATCACCAACTTGAACAACTGTCTTGCCCACTTTCTACCGCCCGCGTTTGCCATGCCACATTTGCCTCCTCGCTGTTGCTGAGCTCACTCGTGAGATACCCGATGTCTCTCAGGGTGCGCTTAAACTGGCCCCCGAATTCATACAGTCTGTGTCTCTCTTACCGTGCACGGCGAGTGAGGCACTGGCGCTTGCCCGGCCGGCCTCGTTGACGGCCTCGCAGACGTAGACGCCCTCGTCCTTGGGAGTCACGTTCTCCACGGTCAGCTGACCTCTGACGGACCTGGAAGGGACGACGAGCGACGACGCCTCGTGGTTCTCTTGACGGTGCCAGACGATGTCCGGTTGGGGCTCGCCCGAGGCCGAGCACGTGAACACCACCGTGGAGCCGGATTCGGCGGTCACGTCCGAAGGCTCGACGGTGATGCTCGGGGGCACTGACAAGAAAAAGTATCCTCATTTGGTGAACCATGAATGTAGAACGGCCGAGATTGATTGTCAAAGAATATTGTGGCAGAGTCAGCTCTTAGTATGAGGGCAGCTTTCACGTGTCGTTGTAAACAAGACCAACTTTCAAAGCCGAGAAGCAACTTTCGAAGTCAAGCAGCAACTTTGGAAAGTCGTGGTTATAACGTTTCGTTAAGCTCCAAGATGACTTTCAGCTGGCAGGAGGAATTTCTTACCGGCAATCAGACGTTCTCCTCACGTACTCTGCGCTCCAGAGGCTGTATAATAATAGACTTGGGGGAAATCGCCGGAAATCAAGTTATGGGAAGAAATGGCAGAGGAGAAGAAAAGCAGAAAAAAGTTATTCCCTCTTTTCCCCCACAGATAAATATACGTGTAACTTTCCTTTCCACAGGAACTGATATGAAAAGCCAACACTTTCTGCCCGTGAGATAAAGTCTTTGTCTAAGTCAAACGAGGCAACGTAAAAAAGTCACTCCAGAGAAGAGAGGAGCAAGTGGAACAACAGGAGCCCCGGCGGCCCCGGCGGCTCCGGCGGCTCCGGCGGCTCCGGCCACATTTCCTCTCCATCTTTTTCCATCAAGAAGGGAAAGGGGAGAACAAAAAGTTGCCACTTTGGTCGCAAGAAGTAGGACAAAAGAGAGTGGGAAATGCGTTCTTTTCTCGGTGGTAAAAATGGCTACCATTGTTGCTGCTTTGCTCAATCTTCCTACGACAATTGCTCTGCTCTGCTGTGTCTCCACTGCATCAGCGCAGACAGGGGGAAATGGCGATATGAGGACATAAAAGAGGTCACACAGATGACATTAAACGTCAGACGTTGATGAGGAATAACTGCCAAGCCTTTGGAATCTCGGCTTCTCACCCAACATTGCTGAAACGAGTGGCTGCACATTCACCCTCCCACCGGGTGCCCCAACCCGGGGAGGGTGACGAGGCAGCTGGCCTGACGACCCTGCTGCTCCAGTCAGTTTCGACGCCCTATTGCAGATGACCTTCACCAACCTGGTGCTGACCTTCACTGGCTGGAACTGACCTTCTCCAACCTGGTGCTGACCTTCTCCAACCTGGTGCTGACCTTCACTGGCTGGAACTGACCTTTTCCAACCAGATACTGGCCTTCACTTCAAAGCACCGACAGATGGATCCCGTCAGCCTTCTCTCACCGAAAATTCTACATTTTTTTCAAATTCCTATCATTCATTATTCAATGTTACATTCGACTTTCCCCCGCAATATGTGGGAAATTTAAACATCTTCAATTCCTTTACGCAGCAGAGCAAAAAGCAGACTTTTCCCATTCAATGCACACTTTCTCTTCTCCCACTATATTGGTGAACCTAACCTAAGCACGCATAATAATGTTTTTTCCCATGGCCTTCATTTCCTATATTTCCCGCATGCTTGTTTCTAGCTTAAGTCGATAGAAACTATTGGCTGGCCAATGGTATTTAATTTTAATGAATGTGTTAACTTTTAATGAATCTGGAAGACATAAGAAAGCTTTCCGAGGCACTTGTGCCAGATGACACACCCTGTAGTGCCATCAGCGTCCACAGTGACAGATTTAGTACACTGTTGCACAATTAACACACTCATTAAAGTAATGTACAATTGGCTGGTCCATAATTTGTGCAGCAGCGCGTTAAATCCTCGATTCAAATAATATAGTTGTTGGCCTCAACACACACACACACACACCCCCTAATCCCAGTCGTTTGTGCAGCGGTTGCAGCTGATGGACTAAGAAGCTCTTACCCATGACTCTGAGCTTGGCGGGCTCGCTCATCCTCTTGCCGAACATGTTCTGGGCCTCGCAGATGTACTCGCCGCTATCCGACCGGGCGGTGTCGCGGATGATGAGGTTGCCCTGATCGGTCACTGATATCCTAGGGAGGAAAAGAAAAAAAAAGCTGTGAAGAAAAAGTGATCACTTTCTCGGCTTCAGCTGCATTCAAAAGGTGGTCCCAGGGGAGAAATAGATTCGTTCTTTTTACTGCTGCTTTAGTCCATGACTCTGCAAGTTGGGGTTTCTGACCGCAGCTGACGTGACCTCGGCGCTTAAGGTGAGCAACTTCTGCAAGTTGGGTCATTCTCACTCAAATGTGGTGAGCATCTCTTTTGAAATCATTGCTCTTTTCGTCGTTTTCTCCATTTTTATCAACAAATTTGGATCCATTTTAGGCTCTCTCACTTTTTTTTTGCTTTTTCACCTGAAATTCCGAGGTCTGACGACAACTCTGTCTCTCACCTGTCATCTTCTTTGCTGAGTGTGTTCGGCTGAAAGATGTATTGTCCGTTGTGTCTCCACCGGACCTCGGGCTTGGGGTGTCCTCTGGGCGGGAGGCACTTGAGCACGGCCACGTCTCCGGCGGTCACGGAGGTGTCGATCGGCATCAGGCGGAAGTCGTCGCGGAGGACTGGAAAGACGCGGGGTCAGTGTGCTTGCTGCAGCCTCAGTTTCGAGGTCGGACCTCTGGTCTGGAGCCGAATTGAAAGCGATCAAAGTGTTTAGGGTATTTTAGAACGTTTCATTTCTGACATGAAGTTGATGGTCAGTAAAATTGGATTCGACTTCCTGCAAGCCCCAATTTTCCGATTGATGTGAATCCGATGATCGTGGCAAGGTAAGAAATCCTCAATGGAAGCATTTCTCTCTGACACCCGCGGAGAAAAAACACATACATACGCACACGGAACCACTGTTACCCACTTGATGAGCCCCATAAATCGCTTCTCGGGCCGTAAATAACCCATCTACGCATGCCCATTATTCCAATCGGTTTTCTTTCTCTCTGCCATTCTCATTTTCAGCAAAAAGCAAGGGAGGAGGGGGAAAAAACGACAGCCCCCCCCCCCAAAAAAAAACCCCAAAACCCCCAAAAGTCACGTCCGATTGAAGAGAACGAAGCTGATTTGCAGCCTGCGCCTGAGACACGCGCGGACAGGCCTGGAGTGCATATGGAAAGTTCCTTTGGTATCGGAAAGTGCTAATGCCTGCGTACATAATAACTGCCCAAAATGTAGGTCGTATTGGGCCTGTTCATGTCGATAAAATGGGCTCCCCGAAAAGAATGGGTAGGGGGGCGGGAAGAGAGAAAAATGCCATATGGGAAATATGTACAGGGTTTTTAGGTAAGAAGAGACACCGAGTTGGTAAAAAAGAATTATTGCCCGGTGCCATTTTCCATCCCTTCTCTTCTTGAAGGCGAAGCCTAATGAATATTTACTACAAGGGGAGGAAGAAACTAATTTTCGGCAAAGAAGAAAAGGCTTCTCCTCCCTCCCTCCACAGTTTCAATTTCGTCTGTTCGTCCTCTCTGTGTGTGAGTACAGTGTGACTCCGAGCATCTTCTGCACGAAGGGTGGAGAGGGAGCAAAATGCTGGTACAAGTGGCTTTTCGGCAAAGTTGGTGTTCGTTTGCCTGAATTGGGTGATTTTCTCATCAAAATTGGTGGATTTCTCATCAAAATTGGGTGGATTTCTCATCAAAATTGGGTGATTTTCTCATCAAAATTGGGTGATTTTCTCATCAAAATTGGTCATCTTTTCACCAAATTGGGTGATCTTTCGTCAAGCAGTGATTTCTTTTTACCAAATTGGGTGACTTTCTCATCAACATTGGTGATTCTCTCATCAAATCTGGAGTCTAGGGGCAATTTGACCAATGGTGACAGCTCCGCCCCCCTGACTTCGATAAGAGCAACCCCAGCCAGTGAGCATTGTGGCCACCCTGTTTGCTACCATGGCGAGGTCCCTGAATGGAGGGAGGGCGTCTTCTTGAGCCACCCTGTTCTGCTGTGCGCGTGCACCCATGACGGCCTAGATATGGGTGGAAGGGAAGCCTCGAGTTTTGCATATTCTCATGGGAATGCAGGGGTCTGTTGTTTTCTAAGGAGAAGGTTTTAGCTTACAACCTGGGGTAGTTATGGCTATGATATGGCAAAAGCACACAAGACAGAGCAAACATGGGAGGAGAAGGAAGCGTTTCTCTTACTTTCATTATTCTGGCCAAGAAAGTACAGCAATTTTGAAGCCATTACTGAGACGTGGAACAGCACACATCAGCGTACAACACATTTCCTGACTTTAATTCGAGTATTTTCCTTCTTGTAGCTCATATTTGCTAGCTCTGTCTCATGTTGATCTCTAGACACAACAAGTTCAATGCTTGAAAGGTCGGGTTGACCCATACTCAGCTTATGAGTTTTTGTCACAACAGGCTATGAATTAGCTTTTGTGGCTAAATAAGTTACGTCAAGTTTAATCGCTTGATTCGAACGGGAATCGTGACGTGGTTTTGTGTAGAGAAATATCGGGCTGCTACGCAAACGGAGGGAATTCCCGCATCTCCAGCTTGTTCTTGGTGGGGATGGGGAGGAACTGGGGGAATTCGCCACCGTCAGGAAGTCCCTTGCAAACAGCCAGATTTATTAGAGCTTCATCTGTGAGTCAAGTCTTGCAAGAGTCGCATGCACTTATTTTGGAAGAAAAGCTGGGTTAACACACGAGTTATGACCTTCTCCAGCAGCCAGATAAGTGGCAGCTTTAAAAATCTCCCACACCCACGAAATTTGGATGGGAGCAGCACAAAAAAGTGAGTTAATTCGACAAAAAATGCTGGGATTAATAGCGCTTTGGCGGCTCAGCTGCCTAAACACACAAGCTCCGGATCAGGTTGCGCTTTTATACTGACGATAATGGTGCAAAAAAAGACACTCAAGCATTGCAAAAAAGAAAAAAAAATTGCCATCGAATTGAGCACATCTTCACTGCATAAATTTTGGAGATAATTTTCCCTGGATCTGGCTGAAGTGGTGGTGGCCGCCGCTTGCTGACTTGGTTGTTGCATTAAAATACTTCACTTGACTCTGCTGATCCCATTCGTTTGCCCCTCTTAAGGAGCGCTCACGCTACTAAATTGTCATAAGAAGAGCTCGCAATTTTAGTAGTTGGGGGCAGAATTTTGACACTCAGAGTGAGGAAAATTGCACTTTCTTGCAATGTTCTTTTTTTTTTCAAAATTGCACTGTCTGTGGCAGCTTTTCTTGGATTTCTCAATCACCGTGATGAAACGATCACTTTTTTGTATCTCGGCATCCGTTGTCTCAATCACTGCTGGTCATTGTCTAGCTTTGTCAGCCCCACAGAAGGCATCTAATATTTTTTAAGCTTTGATTTCTACCTAGAATTCCAGCACCCTATGAGTCCCCCCAGTGGTTGTCATCTACACAACTGAACTGGGCTCACCTGCCACCTCGAGCGTGACGTTCCTGCTGATGGCCTTGCCCACCTTGTTGGAGGCCTCGCACCAGTAGACGCCGCCGTCATGATCCTTCTTGTTCTGCGTCACCCGGAGGAAGAACAACGAGCCGTTGGGCAGAAGCACCTACGGTCGAACAACAGTGGATTAAGGTTGCTGTGGCTGTTGAGCTCGTTCCCGCTCACCCTGTGCGACTGAGGACTCTGGGGCGAGGTCTCGATGGGCCTCCCGTCCTTGTACCACACGATCCTGGGGTCCGGGATTCCCTCCGCCTTGCAGTTGAGCGTCACCGGCTCGTTCTTGGGCACCGTCATCGACGTCGGGTGCTCCGTGATGTGCGGAGAGCGAAACTGACCTAAAAACAAGAGACACTTTGGAGGTGAAAAAAAAGAGCTTTGAGAGAAGAAAAAGAATTCCAACCATTCTTGGTCAATTTTCTGCCTAATGCCAAATGACTTTTATCACCATTGGAAATCTCGTTTGCCTCTCAAGCGACCCCAAATGACCCAAAGATCGCTTCAATCTTTGGGCAGGAACGAGTTTTTTTGGGTGGGGGAAACTTAATGCGTTAAAAGGTTTCTGTGGTGGGCGAAAAACTCGTGAATACCCTCAAATTCTGTACAGAGACACACACAAAAAAAACCCTCACGCTGAACGTCGTGAAGTCAACTGTGCACACACTGCTAACGTCTGGTGTCCAACATGGACGTGACATTGTTTATGCATGTACATGGTTTACTTAGGTTGCACGTACAAGATTTGCACGGATCGATTACGTCATTTGCGCACGTGCCAACCAAAATTTGTCTCGGCTGGAAACAATTTGCTGAAGGATAACAAACAAACCACACAGGATTAGCTGAGATATGAGGGAAAATTTTGTTCTACTCTATATACAGGATAAATGTGAAATGTTTTTCTAGTTGACAGAGTTCCAACAATGATATAGTAGAGTTGTGTCACGTATATAGCACACTTCTCCTCACAATATCAGTCAGTCAGCAGATTCTGGCCGATAAATCCAGACGAGACAGAGTTGTGATGTAACCAAGCACTCGACGGGTAATAGCAGACTTGTGTGGACTATAATAGACTGCAGTATAATTATTTATGCGACGACAAGGCGGAAAATTGCTCGACTTGTCCACCGCCGGCGGCGACGGCGTGGGCCGGGTCTTCAGCAGCAGCCCCACGGTTGCCCGCAGCACCCTGTACTGCTGCGCCTGGTCCGCGTTCGTCCGCGACACCCTGTACTGGCACGTGAACACCCTCTGGCCTGGCAAGACGTTGAAAATGGCTCAATTCAGGAAGTAGAGAAAAAAGTTGGTCGTCCATGTGCGCGTGAGATATTTGCCTTGGGGCGATCTTTCAAAGTGCTGGTGAGTCATCACACTTGTGTGTACGTATGGGAAGGGAGAGCAGCAGGAAGAGGCTTCATTCAGCACTAAACTGCACCACTGTAGTAGTCCTTTTTAGTACTTGCTCTGTCTCTTCCACCCCTCGGAACGAGCAAATTTAGCGCTGAAAACCGAGATGGATATCTAGAGCGCGCGCGCGCGCACGCACACAAATACACGCACACACTTGGACTGTCTCTTCAACTGCCAAAAGGGAAAAGATGCTGGCAGCAGAGCAGTGGCCACAGCTTCACAATTGGCATGTTATCACTTCGAAATTCCCGCCCAAAAAATTCAAACTTGCTTAAATTGTCAGTATTGTCAATTTAGCGGCCCTCCTCCTGCCCGACGTCGTCAAGATGCTCTACGTTCTGCACTCGCCGTCCATCGAGTTGTTCTCGATGACGTTGAGCCTGAACAATGAAGAACACAACGTCCACATGTGAAGGGCCAGTGGATGTTGCACCATTTGTGGCTATCACTGCACGTCTGCCGAAAGAGGAAGAGATATCATTTTCACGGTGTGTTTGGCCCCTGCTTTCTCCCCCTCACTCTCCAAAAACCCTCTGCTGCTCCCATGGAGGAGGAGGAGAAAGGAAATGATGCAGGAAGGAAAAGTGGGGGTTGGGGGGGGACTTTCCCCTCCCCCCCCTACTGCTACTCTACTATCTCTCTTCCTGGTTGAGTCAGCAATTTCCTTGTTGAGGGAGAGAAGACTTAACACCCTTCCTTCCCTCTGTACTCATTATGGCCACCAGTTTTTTGCCTCTAATGAACTTTTCTTGCCTGCAAGAAAAGCAACCAAGTGAGAAGAGGCTGTAAATAAATAAAGTAAAAAGCTTGACTCATTCTTATGGGAAATGCGTGTCCGTCCATGCGGAAGAAGGAAGGAAGACTCACTCGTCTGAGATATCGACTTGTGCCAAAAATGCAGCCAGTTTATGTGGGAGGAGAAGAGATGAATCACATTACTCCATCCCCTCATAATCGTGGCTTTTGCAGACCAAGGAGTAGGAGGGGCGCTCAGCATTAGCCGCAAATGCTCTGTGTATCATTCACTTATGCGACAGCAACTTTGGGTGAGCATCTTCACTTTAAAACACACACACTTTTAGGACACTTTTGCATGCCCCACATGAATCATTAATCTCGTGCAGCCAGATTTCGCTCTGTATTCAATCTCTCAAGCATAAAAGTTATACATAACTTACATGACTGCGAGCGCACAATTCTCTTAGGACACGACCTCACAAAGGTAGCAACGTCAAAGATGTTTGCCCTATATCGAAATAATATCGCGGGCGACCGAAGGAAAAAGTGCAAGTTATATATTTATGAGTAATATGCGGTAAAAGCGTCCCCTCCTCATCCATCAGCCACAAAAATACGAGATGTGTCAGTGACTCGCAGAGATAGATATTGATGATGGTGGCTGCTGCGCGTGTCCGCAAGGCCTTATTTGATGGCAAACAGACTCTTTTTGCATGGAATACAGGTCAGTCTTCACAGACGTTACCTCGTCTGTTGCAAAAACATTCATTGGCAAAAAAAACCCACATTGTGGGGCTCATTCAGCCTTTTCTGGGCTGCAAAAACGCACATTTTTGCACGAGACACCGGCTTGTTCATAGTAGGTTAGGTATATTAGGTCAAAAACAGCTACCTTATAACATAAAGCAACTGCTTCTCCTTGTTAGAGAACGTCCATTTGGTCATATTAGCTGCAGAAAGGGACGTTTTCTTGCCAAAAATCTGGCCTTCCTTTTATGAGACTACGTCCTTTTCACCCTCTTTTTTGCATAAAAGCCCGACTCCAGACTCGACCTGGTGCAAAAGTACTGTTCTTCATGGCCAGTTGTATGTATATTATATATAAATGTATTATGGCTTAATTGTCCAGTGAGCAAACTTTCTTGTCCTGGCAATGAAAGCTTTTCTGCATTATCTCTGCCTCCCTACATTGATTGGGCGGTTCACGATTGTCCCCTTCCTTGTATGCGACAGCTGTTGACGTCGTGATTCAGTGATTCAGTGATTCAATCATCAGACATTGTGCAAAGTTGCCAGAGCGAGAAAGAAGGGGAAAAAGGAAAGCGGAAGAAATTCCGGCGCTGTCACGACTTCGTTAAGATCTGCTCAACTCAAGCGTGAGCGTCGGGGAGGGCGAGGAAGACGGGGGAGGCCATTAGGGGCCTCGCCAAAGTGAGAAAAATACTGAGCAAGAAGAAAAAAAAAGTGGCAAAAGCCTGAGGATGTCCATGAAAAATCTGCTCTCTGGAGAGCCTTTCTCGAGTCACTTCCTTGGTGAGCCCGGAATGAGTAGACGTGCCAGAGCTCCCGCTGAGAAATCCGTCCGAGATGCGGGGTAGTCACGAAAATCTAAGGAGGGGGTGGGCAAATTGAGAGGTAAAAACGCTTCGTCGTTGCATGCGCAAGTGCCATTTGTATCAAGTCGCTGTCTGTCTGTGCGGATGAGGGATGAACGGGGGCAAATTTGCCTCCCTCCAGGGGTGCCGGAGCTGACGCAGACCACGTTGTTGCTGTTGTAGCTGTCGCGCCAGGTGTGAATGGCTTCGAATCTCCAGTGAGTCATCGTATTTGGATTGAGCTTCCCCTCACTCCTCTGGCTGCCTTCCTTTTCTTCTCCAGACTTATGAACACACGCACGTGACATCATTTGCGAAATTGACTCGTCATCTCCTCCACAATGTAAAGCAACTCTTGCTTGCTGACGTGGGAGGAAGATTGATGACTTATCCAGAGTAAGAACAAATGTTACAAGCAAAAGGGGGGGGGGGGTGAAAAAAGGCTTCGTTTGGGTGCAAATCTGCACTCTCCACCTATAAGGTGTCCCAGAGGGGTTTCAACCTTGTCTTGCAATTCTTCTTGTGCAACAATCCATTGTGGGACCCAAGTCTGGAGATGACGCATTTTGCATCTTGAACAGTCACAGTAGCAAGTTGGCATCTCAACTGAGGGTTAGCAACAGACTCTTCTGTGGCTTTAGGTATATTTACAAATGGTTCTCAAGATTGGTGTTTACATGTGAGTCCAGCAGGTGATCGGTTAACCAGACACGCTAAGCATTCCTGCATCAGCTGCCTAAGGTTACACAAGAATTTGTGATGCTGACAATGATGTACTGAAGTACTACTTTTTCTGACTAAATGTCTGGTGGAGACAGTCAGTTGTGCCATGAAACAAAGGGAGAGAAGTTGTGGACAGGTTTGGGTCCGACGCCGGACTCACGGGGTTTCATCAAGAGTCGGTGCGACATGACAGAGACCCGGAGACCCCCGGACAAACCCCACATGACCGAGACCTGGAGACGAACCCCGAGGAATGGTAAGAGACAAAGCTTCCAACACTGGGCGCCGTCTCGATCGAGGTGGAGACAGTGTGAAACACCCCCCCCCCCTCCCCCACTCAGACTCCCAGAATTGCTCAAGTCCACGCAGTGCAGGGGAAGCAACTGCGAGATCCGCAACGTCTCCACCAACACCTCGTATGCACAATGAAGGAAATGCAGAGATGATATGTAAATAGTCCTTTCTGCAGCGAAGGTGTCGTCTTACAGTGCAACTGTGGGAAGACCCACAACTGCCACCACCCCCTTGTCGTGCCGTTTGGCAACTCGTTCGACGATGAAATTGTCATAATTCAGTCGTTTCCTTCTCTGTAAGAAGACACTTTGGTGCTTTGTTTCTGGTAAGAAAAAAAACATCCTTTTACCTCCTCTTTCTCTGCACCTCCCATAGGACCTCCAACTGCTACTAACCTTTCCCTTGCATACCTTTCCCCCCTCACATTTTTTTGCTACTGCTTCCATAACAGCCCATCTCTGGCTTTCTTCTCTACTCCTCCAGACAAGTGTACAACCGATCGAGGACACCTTATGGCTCTGAGGCTGGAGCAAACTTCCAGAAGTGTCTGAGAATGTCTGGCAGAGTTGCCAGTTTTTGTCTGGTTCTCCCTGGAAACAATGGCTTTGCACGGGGAAGCAAGAAAGGGAACGTTGTGTGATGATACTTCTGCAAAGTTATTTCATTTTCTGCTCCATTCTTTGTACTCAGACATTAGTAAGCGACGTGTGCGGAATTCCGCACCCGTGGGAGGATTTTCTTGCGAAATTTGCACGCCGGCGTGCCTTCATCCTCAGGGCGGGCTTGACAGAGCCTTGACGTGCGCGTTCTGGATGCTGCTGGCACATCTGGCTGACGTGCGCGTGTCAAGCCTGTCCTGAGGGGGAGAAATCTGCCAGTGCAAGCCCGACCTTAAGCGCAAGTCGCAAAAAAGCTCACTTTTGCTGCTGTCGCAGAAGGAATAGGTGGTGGTTAGAGCAGGGTACAAAAAAAAAATGAAGGGAGTGAGGGAGGATTGGAGATTACCATCAGGCTCTGTGTGTAGTTCTGGTGTGTGTGTGTGTGCTTTACTACTTTCTCCAACCCCTCATGTCCTGCTCCTACACGTACTACGCAGACAGGGGTGAGGAGGGGAGAAGCAACTGCTTGCAGCTACTGTGGCTTTCTAGACTAGTAGTAGTGCTCTACATGGGCTTTCCAATGAGACTGTTTACCTTGTGTGTACCGTTCAGGGGAGGGGTGGTTTGGGCTGAAATGGGGGGGGAGTGCTTTTTTTGCCCCCCCTTGCCTTTCCTCTCCCTAACCTAAAACTTTTTTGTGTTTGCACACGCGTTTAGGAGACTTTTCTGTACTGTACTTGTTCGGTCCACCTATGCGTCCATAATCTATCTCCGATATCGCAGTGGGAAAGTCGACCTCATTACGTACTTTCCTGATTAATAGATTACGTCCATCCTCATTACTTTTGACTTGTTGCCCTTCATAAGACGCTCACCTGCACAGGTAATTAATCGCCTGCTTCTTTTACCCCCTCCCTTGTCATGAAAATAAAGTAGTGTCAGACTTGACGTAAAAAGCAAGTGACTTTTGAGTGAGGTTGCAAAAATAAAAAAATACAGCTAATTTGCAGGTGATGCGTGCAGTCATGACCGCGCTGTCGCTTTCGCAATTTGCGCTGAATCATGAACAACAGGGGGGTCTCAAATAACCCCTTCTATTTGCCTGGACTGCGATAAATCACCTAAAAATTGGCACTCACCGCTTGCTTAAAGTGGCCACTTGTGTTGGCCCCTTTACTTCCTACGAAAATATCGACTAAACTTTTCTTTCATCAGTAAATCATGCTCGTCCCTACCTACGTACAGGGGGTAATGTGAGAAAAACAAGGAGAGGAGAGGTGTCGGGCTATATTGTATCATAGCGTGAAAAGCTTACCTGTGGGTAAGTGCGGTTCTCACTGTGCGTATGCATGCATTTATGTGTGTGTGTTGCATCGACTCTTACAATTGCTACCTTTCCACCCTTATTTCGTCATGTGAAAAGGTCCCCTTCAGAAATGTGGAACAATTGCATGGCTCCAGTGAAAACAGGAGACAGCCAGCAATTATTGTGCCACCCTGTTGTCCTCGTTAGCATACGAGGGAAGGGACATGCGGAGTTCAGCGTCTCCCTGAACAACAGCGAGGCGACCGAGGGTGGAGCCGACCAGCAACAGGGGGACTTTGTTCGTGCATCCATGCGCAAAGAGCCAGAACGAGAGAACCTCGTCCACTTCCTACGTGGACAGAGGTGAACGTCGGCCTGAACGGGAACGAGAGGGGCGTGTGTGCACCTGTGTATTCAGTCCATACGTGCACACAGGGTGTGGCAAAGGGCTAAATACAGTCATCAGACGACTCCGAAGCTGCACTTGGCCTCACCCCGCCTGCAGCACTGCATGCACGCGTGTGACGACAACAACTGCCGCGTCTCCTGCAGCTCGAGGAACAAAAAGTCTCTACCTGTGAGGGCTTTCACGCAACTTCTCTCCCCACCGCACCAGACTTTTCCTCGTCTGCCAAGCCCTGACCTTTCTCCCCCTGGCCCCGGTCGAGTCCCTCACATCGGGGGACGTCCACGATCCATCCATCAAGAGGAAGAACAATAAAAGCAGGCAATTCTTTTCATATTCCTCCTATTTCCGCATTGAAGAAAGCACGTTTGAAGACCCCTCAGAGGCAGGGCACAAACTATTTTCTGCCAGTGGGGGAAAGAAGAAATTGAGTAGGGGAAAAGGAAGGAAAAAGCGGTTTCGGTTCACAGGAGGGGGGAGAAGAAGGGGTCGTTTTCTGCTCGCGTCTTAAGCAGTTTGGTGAGGGGGGGTTGGAGGGGGAGAGAAAAGGAAAGGCTTTGACAGCTATGGAGAATGAAAACTCCGCCAGACAATATCAGTCAGTCAAGTGTCGGAGGAGTCAGTCAGGAGCTGCTGAAGAAGCCGCAGGGAAGTCTGGAGCCCCCAAAGGTGCTGCTGATATCGAAAACCAAGCGCTGGGCTGGTGCAGTGCAGCAGCATTGCTCAAGTGTGAAGAGTGAGTGGCTGCACTTGCCCAGCATGGGAAATTCCCTCATTTCTCAGCACTGACGCCTTACATCCCGCGGGGGCAGCCTGGCCTGCACTGCACGGCACATCTGCACTGCACGGCACTTCTGCACTGCGTGCCGGGTCTGTCTGGTGGAGGCGGAACAACAGTGACTGAAGGGGAGGGAGAAAAGGGGTCGTTTCCTGACTTGAGCTGGTTTAGAGAAGAAGTGCTACAGAAATCCTCAGTCACTGTCACGTTTGTCTTCTGCGGAGGAGAAGAACGAGGGGGTGTTGGAGGTGCTTTCGGGAAATTGGGAAGTCTCCATGCTGTTCCTCCAATGATATTCTCCATCTTGATAAAAAAAAGAGGCTTTTGCTCCAAGAACTTCTTCAAGCATGTCGAGCCCTGAGTGCCCGCACTGATGACAGGGTGGTTGGGCAAATCTGCTAATATTTGTCCTTTGGCAACGTATTCGGCAGCAGCAGGTGAAAGCTGCACAAAGTAGCTCGATTTAGTTGTTTGGCTGAAGATTAGTGAAGGAAAAGAGGGTCTTGACTGTACTTGCATGCCAAGAGGCCATTACTGAAGTGGAGCGCGTGCGCGCGCAAGCACAAGAGTATGTGCAGGTAATGTACACACATTAGTAGGGAATGCTGCTCCACCAGATAGGCGGTGGCGGCGCGGGTCAGGACCGCGTCCTCCAGGTGTCCCTCGACCGTGCGCGCCAACTCCTGGTCCTTGTCTGGCCGAGTGCTGGGTGCAAGTGAACAACGGGGTCGTTGTAATTATCTAACTGCTGGTTACTTTCTGTCATTAGCGCTGTCATGAAGAGGAATAAATGATCTGGGTGACTTTGAACCCCCTTGACCCCCACGTGTACATTCCTGTGACCAAGGCCTTGGATTAGCAACCTGCCGGTCCACAAGTGCGTCCTCAGTCCACACATACAGGGTGCCCTAAAGCCATTTTTCCCTTCACCCCACCCCCGTCCTTGACCAGTCATGGACCCCGCGCCGCACCCCGTCTCGGACAGCTGCTACAGCCTCAATTTCAAGTATTTGCTGAAAATTCGGTCTCTCCAGGTCCTATAAATCTTCTCCATTCCTGCGCAGGGTTCCTCCATATCGGCTTTCCCCAAAGGCTTTTTGAATTATGGCCTTAATTATGCGCCTCCCTGGCGCTAAATTACGCCGAGGAGAGCGCAAATATTGGTCTCCTCGTCCACGTCTCACGCACACACGAGTGGGAAGGTGACAAGGAAGGACTCGTCGTTGTCGTACCTGCAACAGAGACACGTGTTTTTTAGCGGGAGCAGCAAAATGTAGACAGACTTTTTTTTTTTTCAAAAAAATATGTTATGCAGAGAGAGGGAGAAAAACCCCTTCAAATTTCGATGATGTTGGCTTTATTCATCAAACATGAAGAGAGGGGGGAGAAGTCAAAGAGTTTGACAGGGGAAGTACCCACTCCTCTCAACCCCTTCTTCTCCCCCCCCCTCCTTTTATGTTGTCTTTATTGACTCTAAGTGTTTTCGTTTAGTTAGCCCAGTCAAGCAACATCACTTCCAAGGGTCTTTTGCTGTTGGTTTGTCCAAACTGTGGCTGTTGCTGTTGTGTTTTTGAGCGAATGCCGTTAAGGCCATTAAGCAGCTCCTGCCTGCCTGCCTGCCTGAGGTCGTGTGAGGCGCAGAAAACTGCCCGGCCACGTCTGTTGTTTTTTTTTGACCCGCACGGTGCGGAGGAAGCTCGTGTTAAGATAAGAGGGTTGGATGGAAACAGGGGTGGACACGAGGGATTTTGACTCCCACAAGGGCAGGGGTTGCATGAAGGAGGAGGAGGAGGAGGAGGAGGAGAAAAAAACCAATCTCAATGTACTGGGCAGCCGGAGCTGCCGGAGCTGCCCAAGCTGCACGTGCCGTTGCTTCCTGCCGTGAAGTGATTGAGGCAGTGATTTTTTTTTTTTACTTCTTCTTGGCTGGGCAATCACTGGAAATCTGGTGCATTCTGGAGAGAGAAATGATCTCATAGCTGACCTCACTGACTGTTTGTGCACCGCACGAGAAGCCCTGTGCTGACTGGACGGCCAGTGCAGTGTGAGCCGTAAAGGTTTCGCTTCATTCAGTCCAACTCAGGCCACACTGTGGCACTTCCTGAGCAAGTAGTCGACAAACATTTCTTCTGCCCAACATCGACAGGTGCTTGTGAGGCAACTTCACCGTCTGCTGACTCGGAGGCATCTATTATCTATCTATCCACCATAGTGTGTATTTGCAGAGCAATTAACTGGAAGCCAAATATGCCAACTTTTTTTTTGCAACTGTCGTGGAGGAGAGAGACAAACATTTGACACTCCTCAGCCGGAAGGGTTGGCTTGCACTGGCACAATTTGGCGCCCCGGAGGTGTCCTCCGGTGCGTCGAATTATGCAAGTGTAACCGGGCCAAAGGGTTGGGCAGACTTTCAGTTGGAGAGAGAGGAAGGGAGGGAGAGAGAGAGATAAAAGAGTTAAAACGGAGACCACACAAGGCAGCTCGTTGTTGTCTCTGCCAGTATCATATCAGCCGTCTGTGCGGCTGGTGCGGCTGGTATCGGCGGCGATATCATTAAGTGGCTGAAGCCCTTTTATCTCTTGGTTTCAGAGCGAGCAGCTGCTTTATGTGGATAGGCTCTGTTAGGGCGCGCTTACACTTGCCGTCCCCGGCGTCAGCCAGGGCGCGGACGCCAGCCAATTGTGCGCCAGTCTAGACGCGCCCTCATCAGCGCCAAGGAGATGGGGGCCAGCGTGAATGAGCAATCAGAGACACTCATTGATCGGCATAAAAATACTTGGAGTCAACTGGGGCACGAAACTCCCCGACTGAAAATCCGCCACGCGCTCGCCTTCTGAATTGTTAAGAGCAGCTTTGTCTGATCGAGATCCTCAGAGGAGATCCCGACCTCTTTTTCTTTGTTTCTTCCTTTCCCAACTTTTTAACAGATGATCGGTCTTTTTTTCCCCTCCTTTGTTGTGCGCATGCGCGAGATGTCAACGGGTTGAAGACGCAAAAGGAGCTGAGGTGATCACGATGACGGCACGAGAACGACTCGAGCAGAAAAAGTCGTGCATATCTGATTGATCCGACCCAAAAGGAGAGCGAAACAATGAGCTGCCCACTCAGCCAGAGGGCGCCATTCAGCATCACTTTTGGGTAGTTTGGTCGAGAGAGCCTCGAAAATGGACTCGGCCAGACAGCCCACACATGTTTTCGAGACAAGTTGTGGCTTTGCAAGATTGATTTCTCCCTTGACCCACATCTGCCTTGTGGGATCAACTTATATAAAGCCTTTTTTTTTCCTTGGTCTCGAATTTCGGCAAGCAGGAAAAAAATAATCGCACTCGAATAACTTCTTTTCGTTGCTCCTCTCTAAATAAAAACTTCAACGAGCTTGGGAATGAGAGAGAAAAAAAGCAGCTGGAAGGAATTAAACTGGGCAATTGTATTTGTTTTCAGACGTCTCCTTCCTTCCTTCATTTTGTTATAAATGGGGCTCAACCCTCGAAAATATCAACCCCGTTTTCACCCCCCACCCAGAGAGTGGCTGCACGGGTGAGCGCAACTGCCAGGCATCAATCACAACGGGAAGGGGGGGTTGAGGAAGGGAGGAAGGGGGGAAGACACGCCACAGACATGCGGAAAGCTTCAACTGTAACTTTCAACTCGTACATGAGTGACTTGATCGGGTCACCTGATACCTGAACGAGTCAACAATGGTACTCGATACAGTGAACTTTTTTTTACTCCCTCCTGAGTGGGTTTTTTTCCCACCGACAAAAAGTCTTCCACAGCTTTCTTCTTGTTCCAAAACATTTTTCAAAAAATGCCAGCATGATGTGTGCAATTGAAAATTTCCACTTGAACTCTCTCTCCTCAGCCCTGCAGACATAATGCGCAGCCTCTGAGGAAGCAGTCAAACACCCCCCTCTATACAAAACTTGCCTCATAATTCAGTCAGCTAAAATTCCTCGGTAAAAGACTCTTTAGCATGGGCCAGAGCAGACTTTATCTGTACCGAAAAAATGCGGCCGAGTGAAAGGAGAACTCGGGGGAATTTGAAAGCACCGTCGCTAACTAGAAAATATATTTTGAAGTGCTGGAGAAGCTGAGTATGGCCTGAACTGAGCTCTCAGGTCGACGACGTGACTGCAATCAGTGTACGGTGCAGTGCAGGGTGCGGTGCAGCCATCAGTGCAGGGTGCGGTGCAGCCATCAGTGCAGGCTGGGGTGCAGCAGTCAGTGCGCAATGCAATGCAGCAATCAGTGCACAGTGCAGTGCAGCAATCAGGCTCACTGGGAGACAACCTACGTCAGCTTCTTCATTGGCCTCTGCTTTTCTGGCACCAGAAGCATTTTGTCTACTCCTTTTCTCCATCAGTCAATATTGGCACAGGCAACTAATGCGACAACCAAGTGAGCTCAAACATACAAGAAGGGGATTAGTTGATTGGCATTAGAGCTCGACCAGACAACTGTTTCACCTTGTTATCGTTTGGTGCAAGAAAATGCTCAGTCGACACTGGGTATGAGATGGAAGTGGTGGGATTCTGGACTCAATCTTGCCCAGTCATAGACACAGTCGAACTTCAGCCTGGAGACTGTTGTAAGGCTTCACATGTATGTAGTAACTAGGGACGAAATCGGGCTGAGTCCGGCAGCTCGAGATTCGACCGGGTTTTCCGGGAGCCCCGAAGGCTCAAAGCCCGCTGTGGTCTCGGCCATACAGTCCGGGTGCAAGACAAACAACAGCCTGGGGGCTGATGGCCGACCTGAGCAAGGAGGCAAGAAAAAGACACTCAAGCTACAGAAACAAAAACTGCAAAAACATCTTCTGCATGAGGTTTTTTCCGGCATCTGCCAATTCTGATGAAAGCCTGATTTCCTGAAAGCTCGAAAGTCAGACTCTCTTTTTGCCAGCTTGCATAGCCTGAAGCCCGATTTTTATAAGTCCGAATAGCCTGAAGCCCGACTTTTATAAGCCCGAGTAGCCCTGAAGCCCGACTTATATAAAGCCGTCACCATGCTGTGTGGTAACACTGCAGATCTTGGTGAACCACAGGCTCTTGAGGCTTTCTCAGGCAGTGTAAAGTGTCCTTCTGACAGGCAAAGTGGGTACGAAACAGTGTAAATCTTTAAGCTTTGATTGTTGCAGCCCAAAGGCCGAAGCAATATAAAGTTTTGCTACCCTCTACTTGGCTGTAATTGGAGCTGGAGAAAGATGGTTCCAAGTATCGTTAGTTGGTCCCACCACAGAAAAAGGCTGCGGAGAAACTCCCTTTGTTAATCTTTCTTTCTTTCTGCCCCAGGAAAATCGTTGCTGTCATCTGTGCTGGGAGAAAAAAAAAGTCCTTTGTGGATGACCCATTTTCTAAGAAAAATAAGCAACATTTGGGGCTTGGGAAGGGAGAAGAAGAGGAGAACGTTTAATAATCCAAGACTCATAAGGCCTGAGCCTCAAGGCCTTCTAGGCCCTCCAGGAGACCAACGATTCTGCACACGACTTGGAACAAAAACTTGAGAAATGCAATATTCGCAGAGAGAAAAAGAAAGAAAGAAGCTCTCGTCAAAAAATCCCGTCACAATCGCTGGTTTCCTATTTCCCGTTCCGGTCTTGTAGGATTTTTCTTTTCAAAACTGAAGGCAGGGGGGGGGGCTCAGGGAGGGAGGGGAGGGAGGGAGGGGAAGATTATTTTGGAGGCTCCCCATGGAGGTTATTTGTCCGTCCAATGATTGGACCCTCTAGATATTTTTTGTTGCAACCAGACACGCAATTTGGACGCGAGTTCACTGGGAGGAGGGAAAAAAGTGTCTCAGAGCAAGCAAATGAGTCATTTTTAAGGGGGGGGAGGGAGTGACAATAAATCAGTATTTAAAAGTATCAGCCAGGAAACGGACACAGTGTACAAGTTAGAGATGAGTCGAGTCACTAAAATAAGGTGAATCGAATCACGACTGCTACGAATCCGCTGCAAATGTTAATGCGAAACCCTTTCAAGTCAAGTTCAAAGCCAAACTAGATAGATCAAGACGTGGCAACTATGGACTCCAATGCTAATATCTAGTCTGCGGAATCCGTGACTCGAGATCTGAGTCCGAGTCAGACTCGAATGGTGATTCGAGTCGTGTCCAGCCCACCTCTAGTCCGAGTCTGACAATTTGGGCCCCACTTTGGGCAGCTGCACAACTGAAAATTTCTGCAATGAATTCGATCTCTTTGTCGTCTGCTCCTCCTCCGTCTATCTCTTCATTCAGACTGCTCGAGTTTGGCCAATTTTCCAATCGCCTTAGCTTTTATTGGCATCAAGGACTGCAACAAGCATGTTTGGAGCCGACTCAGACCTATGGATTGTCAAAGCTGCTAAAAAGAGCCTTTAGAATTGATACTAATAACTGAGAATTGCGAATGAAGCAATCTCCAGAACTGGCTTCATGTTAGTGTCTGGACCTCGGGACTTTAGGTGAAAACTTGATAAAACTCAAACTGTCCCCCAAAGTAGGCCATAAAGTCAAAAAAGTGGAATTTTGAAGAAGAAAATGGTGACAAAAATCGACCTTTTCATGCCGAATTCTGTGGAAAGGTCTGAAAATATTGGCTGGCTGTGGACAACTAATGACAGTGAGGGCAAAAAAGAAAATCACTCCTGTCTTGCAGCTCCTGTGTTGTCTTCTCCTTTTGTCTGACCGAGTTTTCTCTGGCGCAGCAGTTTGTTCTTCATCTTTTCTGTCAATCTCTTCTCCTCCACCGTCTGTCTGTCTGTGCACAGTGTGAGCCTCAAAACAGGTTGCCGGTGCCCAGGGCCAAGAGGAGCGCGACGTCGCACGCGCCCCTCCTGTTTGGCTCACACTGTAGATCGATATCTGGCGGAGAACTCATTTTCTCCGGCGTCGGGCCAAAGGATTGAGTGGTTTCTTCTGACTAATTCTTGGTCTCTCCATATTTGTGTGGCTTAAAGTGACTCTTCTCGACCCCGTTGGTCTCCACGCCCACCACCCAATGAATATTGAGAGGCTCTTTTTTTTTTAGGGGAAATCCTACACGTGTTGACCAATTTCTGAGCTCGTTTTCGGGCGGGCGTGGAGAGAACCAAAGCATTGGAAAACATCCTCTTTGCACAGACTTTTACACAAATTGTCTGCGCATTTTTATTGAGAAACATCGCACGATGAAACCGCGGTGCAAAAAAAGGGGGGAATGAAATTGGGGGGTTGTGAAAATGCATTACATTTGGAGGGAGGGAAGGGGGAGAGCGAGTTCGAGACTTCCATTCAGCAGCTGAGAAATATTGCCTGACGCCCATGCTTCCACACCACACGGGGGGGATAAGAGAAGGTGTGCCTACTACTCCAATTCGGTCACCCCGTCCTTTTCCCCCCTCGTCGACCCCCGTTTTCACACCTGATCGGAATGCGAGAGCTTTCAAACTTGAGTGCAGTGGTCGGACCCGACGACGACGAACGCCTCCTTCTTCAAGAGGTGGGAGGAGGAGGGGGGTTGGTCAAGTATGTGACGGGTTAAGTGGTGTGAGGGGGGGGGGAGGAAATTGCAGGAAACTACGACACAGCTATCGATGCGTGACACGAGCTTGCAACTCATACGGTTTCGTCGGGCTTTTTTGTGGCTCACACTGCAGACTGGAAAAAATGTGCGAAAAAACGCGGCTGTTCTATTGAAAATGTGTCAAGTTGTAGCCCCAAAGCATCTTTGAGTCTTGCTCTGAAGAGACGCATCGATGCTTTGACCCTTTGTTATGGAGATTTTCTTGTTAAAAAGATTCTATTCTTTGCATCCACTTTTGGTCAAAGCATCAAAATACGACCTCTACCGGACAAAAGAAAAACAGAGGCTGGCATTGTCAACGATGAATAAAGAAAATGCTTTTCAGTGGCCCCCAAATTTACGGTTTGTAGGCCAAGATCAGCTCTAAAGATGTCGTAAAGTGAAGCTCATTTTACCTGACCACTCAGGTAAAGTTCGGCCAGACACTTTTGGGAGCAGAATGAAAAGATTGCGGGGCTTCCGCTGAGCGCAGATTTTGCCACAGATTTGACTGCGAATATCTTGTTGTGTTTTTTTTTTTTTTTGTCTTGCAGATTTTCTACCCACGCGAATTTGCACGTGAGGAATTTCCCTTTGTCTCCGCTGTGCGTAATTTGAGTCGGATCTCGTCGTTAATGCCAAGTCCGACAAGGAATTCTCTATTCGGAGCAGCTTAAGGCGCGCTCAGCCGGGGGCGAAAAGGCGGAGGAGCGAGAAAAAAGTCGCATTGTTCAACCTGTCCGATTTCCTCATTAGCTTTTGTCGGCGTCCAACGATTCTTTTAGGATATCTTCATTGCCTCCATCCAGAGGAGACTCTTTAATTTGATACGCAGATATCTCTTCTCTGAGGCACTAAATAAGCTGGACCCAAAAGGCTTGAGGATGTAAATTAAATTGCCTGGACTGTCTCGGCAGCGTTGCCAGATGCCACTTTCGGGTGCCAACTTTGGCCCCAGCTGGCGAAAAACCCTTGGCACAATTGTGGCTTCGGGACCTCACTGGGTGGATGCCAAATTTGGAGAGCAGCGCAGTCGGTCAAAACTGGCACGTCTTCTCTGGCCAGGGTCTGGCAACGCTGCCCAGCCTTCACCTTATCTGCAGAGCCATCAGGAGAGGAGGAAAGATTAAGACGCGATTTAATGCACACAAGCTGAATTGCGCCAAAAATTTCAATGGATCCTCCAAGAGCTACAGGCCATCATTTTGTCTAGCACCTTTGTTATTAGAGCCCAGCTAAAGATGGCAAAAATTCGATGAAAAAGCGAGATTTTTGAACAAAATGGCCGGAATGAAAAAGCCAGAAAAGTGAAATTGACTTATTTTCATCATCACCAAAAAATTGCTGAGAAATCCTGCACCTGACATTTATAAACACACTTACAGAAACTGACGTGGAAGAATGAATTTCGGCTCTGCTCAGTGACTTCATCTTGACACTAAATAGCCAAAGTGAGTTAGTTACATCAAGACTTGTTGGGGTCGGTAGACAACGAGAATTTCAGTCAAAAAATCAGCGTTGCCACCTGATTTCCAGGGATCCAAGGCCTCAGCACTGTTTGGTTGAATAGCAACCACGACCCAAGAGTCTATTTATTGTGACCTATGTGAGTAATCCTGTTGTGAGCAGCACAAACAATCTGTATAAGGTTGGGTCAGTACTTCAAGTCTGTCTGGATGAAGACTCAGGCTGCAAATGCAGATGCTGGAGCTGATTTGCCTCGAGGTTGAGACTTCTTCTTCCCCTCAAAATATGCAAATGTCCACTGGAGAAAAATCCTTCAATCTGACTGAGGCGTCAAATCAATCCTCTGGGGCTGTCGTGTGAGACGCAAAAGAGGCCGCCGCAGTCTGAGCCTCAAACAACGACAAAGTGACTGAGGCGCTCACATTTTTACGAGTCACTTTCTCCTCTTCCAATCAGGTAAGAGGCAGAAGAAACGCCGGCATTTTAGTTGAGCACCAGTTTTGGCCCGGACACCACGTCCAGCCCGTGGTGTCGGGGATGGAGGCGGACGTGAAGCACCTAAAACGTCGGCTCTTCTCCAACGTCAGATCTTTTTCTGCCTCCTCCATTTCTTTTGGCAGGCGTAAAAAAGTTTTTTTTTTCTCTAATGGAGCCTGAAAGTCCTTTTATCCGACTTCCGATTGCATAGAAGAGTCGGTGGAATAAAAATTCCTTTTTTCTCACTTATGAAACAAGGGCTGATGCGATATTCATTGGCCCCTTGACTACACAACTGTTTTTGCTCCGAGCCATTAACAGCTCTTAGAGGGCAGGAAGAAGATGTGCGTGTGGGAGTCGTGCAGAGGTGAGATCACTCAGTGATTCGCAGCCAGCAGCACAAGCACAGTAGCAGCCGGTGTACAGTGCTGAGTGCACTGCACGCGACAGCTGACTGTGTGCCAACAGCTGACCGACCGGGCAGGCTTAATCGGTTTTCAGAAGGGAATGCCACTTCCGTTGCTAGTGGAAAACTCCACTACTTCTATGGGGCGCGACAGTATTGAGTCTCAGAGAAGAACGAGGGTTCTTTGATCACTGCTGTTGAATTGCTCTGTCAGTTGCAAGCCCATTTGGCAACTCTGTCTGCCAGCCACTACTGCATTGATGTCCCTGAAGCGTTCCACGTGAAGCTTGGGCAGCCCTGACTTTGAGGAGTCTAATTTTGGCAATCCGACCGCGGCTTTGAAAGAAAGGGACAGAGCAGATGAGAAGCACCTACGGTGGGACTTAATTCCCAAAGGAAATCAATTTTGTTCCACCCTGTACCGCCTGTGTCTGTATAGGAAGAGGCTGGCAACAATGCCTGTTGGTGTGAATCTCCAACGATGGCTTTTGAGTGCCTGAACAGGAGCTATTGGCGCGCGCGCACGCACGCACGCACGCACGCTGGCAGATTCAGGAATTGCGACCTCTGAATGCAAAAGCTGCCAGAGGAGGATTGAAGCTTTCGGCGGCTTAATTGGCATCATGTTTCAGCCAAAGAAATGGCTCTCCTCATCTAGTGGGACGCAGGCAGGCTCGAGTACGCTCGACTGAGCCAGAAGAAGAGGTCATTGATCAGCTCATGGCGTTGGGGTCGGCGTTGGCGCAGCCGGCGGCGGCGGCGGAGGCGACGGAGCCGGAGTTGCTGTCTTGATGAAAGGAAACCCACTTTGACGAGCTGCGACAAAGCCGCCATTCATTCAGCCAGAACAGGGCAGCGCAGCAATGATAACTAATGCTTGTCACGAAAGAGCTCAGCGATGGTCACGAATGAACTAGTGCTTGTCAAAGGAGAACTGGTGATTGTCAAGACGGAGCCAGCGGTTGTCAGTAATGAAGTAATGATTCTTAATAAAGAGCTGTTCATTGTCAAGATGGAGCGCGTGGTTGTCAACAATGGAGTAATCATTTTAATAGAGAACTGGTCATTGTCTTTCAGTGTCCAGTCACAGTTTTGAAGGAACTTGTGCTTGTCTTTAAGAAACTATTGATTGTCTTGAAGGAACTTGTGATCGTCTTTGAGAAGCTAGTGATCGTCTTTAGGAAACTAGTGATTGTCTTGAAGGAAGTAGCCGTTATCAGTGACGAGTTTTAACTATGAACTAGTGATTGTCAAGTGTTAAGACAAGGAGTAATGGTGAGACAGCTAGCGAGACGACCAGTGATTGTCGATGAATGACTATAAGTTATTCACCACAAGGACGGGGAGAGAACTACCCAGGGTGGGTGGTGACGTTGCTGTTCCACAGCATCCTGCTGCTCTCATCTTGTTCCCCTTTGAGGCCTGCCCCAGTGATGGTGATTCTGCTCTCCTCCTCAGCTCCAGGGGTCGTTAGTCTTTCCCTCTCTCTCCCTGTGTTCTTCTTGGTCAAGTCACGTCGTTCCCCGGAAAAAGGCCAAAGGAATTGGGGCCGCGTGAGGAATACGAAAAAAGTGCGCGAACGAAAAGCGGGTCGAGATGCCCATCACGTCCTGGAGAGGAGGTTAAAGGATATCGAGGCCACAATTCTTTATTGAAAAAGGCAGAAATTTATGTGGGGAAATCGCGATTTTATGGACGGCCTGGAGAACAACGGCCTGGACGAGGAGGCGGTAACGTTCCAGATCAGATAAATTCCTGGGGAATGAAATAAAGAAGAAAAAAATCGTTCACTCCATCAGACCATCAAATTAGCATAGCTGCGCTCCCCCTCCCTCTCTCCAGGTGTGGCTTAAGGCCGGTCCACACGGGCCGACTTGGCCCACAGCTGCCAGCCAGAGACAGAGAGAGAGCAGAGCCAGAGTTCAAACCGTCCCTAAAGCTCTCGACGAAAACAGCTGGAGTTCTCACGACTGACATGACAACGACCCCTGCCAAGTCGAGCTTTGTATTTCGCACATCTGAATGTTTCGCTGCTCTCCACGACGGCGACGACGGCGACGGCGACGACGGCGATGGCCCTCGTGTCTGTCTCAAAGGGGCTGATTTATGGGAGAATTATCCTAGGAGCCGACTGAGGCCCCAGTTCACAATGCACCACTTGAGCTTCACATACTGTGTTTTTTTCATGTTAATTCTATGTAACAACGGTGGAGACCGCGTTTGGGCCGCACCCTGTTCAACGACACCAAGTCCGCCCAGTGCAAGCGCGCCCTAACACTGGAATATGCATCAGAGCAGCGAAAAATGGAGCCGGAATTGCTGTGATCAACATCTTGCTCTAAATGCTACCTCCAATGCAGTGGAGGCAGCAGCAGCTCGTACATGGGCAGGATTGGCGGAGCCAAACCAAGATCTCATATCACGACTCGGCTGTAAGAGCAAAAAGTGCCAGCTGCTCTCAGCTTAAGCCTAATTGTTGTTTTTTTAGGTTTCACTTTTACATTTCACTTGCAAATGAGTGGCAGTGGAGAGAGAGAGCAAGGAGTAAATGAAGCGCATAAATCTGGAGCAAAGTAGCCCAGCTTCTGGTCCGCTGTCGTTTCCTCCCCCCTCCCCGTGGGTGACGCTGCGGCCGAGCCCGGCCGCGACCACGGCCGCGGCCGCAGCGGCGGCCGCGTGCGCGTGAATGAGCGAGCAATTACCCTCTCAGCGGGAAGCCCCAAAAACAACTCTTGGAGAAAACCCAAAATGTGTTGGGGGGAAATTGAGGCGAAAACTGCCGCAATCTTGGCAGGAAATTCACACTGAAAAGTTTCGCACTCTCTTGGGAGTCGGAGAGAAAACGAAGGAAATCTTTGCTGCAGTCCTTTAACTTGGAACAACAACAGGATCCAATCTGGAGGGGTTTTTTTTCCACTCTCTACCAGGATTAATTTGCTACACAGCCCTGATTCGACAGACAAGAAACAGCTCCAGAGCTCAGAGTTCAGCCACACAACAAAGTTGGGGTCGTTTTTTTCTCAATGAAATCGTTAATGATTCATAATTCCATGACAGAGCAATCAGCTAATTGCCTACTTCTTGACCTCCTGATAGGTTAATAACAGCTTCCTGCTCTAACTGCTGCATTGCAGACCTGACGTTAAAAAGTGTTGAGCTGCAGACATTTGATCAAATGTCTCATAAATAATCAGGAAAAGGGTTTAGTTTCTTCATTTTATTGATTTATCGAGGAGAGAAAAAAGGAAGCGTTGATTTATCGAGGAAGACCCTGAATCTCTTTTTTCTTCTCCGTCTATTTTTTCCTGAGTATCCTTATTGTGCGCTCAGAAAAGAGAAGCTTTTGCAGAAGCCTTTGAGTGTGCAAAAACAGAGCTTCCATCTGTAGCAGCAGAGGCAGAACATCTGCCACATTTTTTTCCCTCCCCTACTTCTCTGTCGATAAATTTTGTGGCGGATGCGGACATCGTGTGAGTCGGGGACAAAAGGTCAGCCAGCACCTGTCGTCCTCTTTGCGGCCCACACGATCACCTCACTTCAATGACTCAATTGTGCTCTGGTGGTCGAGCGCACTGCATAAATGGCAGCATCAGCCTCATTTGCATTTAGTTATTGCATGAGGAAGCTTTGGCAGAGATTTTCTTTCTGTAGAGCAAAATCGCTTGATTACAATTTCCCCCCACAATGTGAGTGTTGTTGAAGAGGAGAAATTTGGGTCAGCTGAAAAGCATAAACGTAAGGGGGGGGGTTACAAGGGGGGAACCGTCCATTGTCACCTTGTCCACCTTGTATTTGTTCTCCAGGCTGCAAAATGCGAGGAGAAATCAACATTTCTTTGTTTGGCCAAGATATTGGGGAGGCAAAAGGAAAAAAAAGGACGACGATAGCGAAAATGCATATGAATAATATATTTGCTTTTGAGCTGTGTGTGTTTGTAGGCCTGCCTGTGGGGACGTGTGTACGTACACATGTGTGGATGTCAGTTCTAGGCCGGCCTCTTACAGGGTGCGCATGGACTTCTTTTTTCGCCGCAGGCAGGGGAGTCCAAAAGTCGACACTTTCGTCAGTGGTCGAGACTTTTGAGACACCCGGTGAAGTTCGTGTCACACTCGGAACGACCCTAATTTTGTGACAGTCATGATTTTCCCACACATGAAAGTGTTTG